>ENA-OPZD01000030-OPZD01000030.1-human-gut-metagenome-genome-assembly--contig:-NODE-30-length-82960-cov-10.596719_pt1 | contig 82960 bp, 74 predicted proteins | sample MGYA00242479_ERZ504495 | MGnify/ENA primary metagenome ERZ504495 (study PRJEB26092, sample SAMD00036286) | human gut metagenome | host: Homo sapiens | study: EMG produced TPA metagenomics assembly of... | reverse complement strand
TCATGCAATAACCAATGCAATAACCAACAACCAGCAGGACCGGCCAACGCCGAAACGGCCTGAAACCCGCCGCTCACATGGACTAAAAGAAACGCCGAAACGGCCTACTCCAACTTGACAAAACACATGCGCGCCGTCGCCGGCCAGTCTAGGGCCGTGCGACGCGAACGGGGAGGCCCGCGCCGCTTATCGGCACGGAACCTCCCCGCTCGCTTTGTCGGTCGGTCAGGCGCGGATCAGCCTGTGTTCTGCAGGCCGGCAGCAACACCTGAAACGGTGCAGAGGATCAGATAGATGAATCCTGCCTGCTGGCTTTGCGAGAGCTCTTCCTTGTCCACTTTCTTGCGCAGCGACCTGAGGGCGAGCACCTGGGTGACGGACAGCGCGTCCACGTACGGGGAGCGGATGCGGATGGCCTGGCCGAGCACGTGACGGTGCTGCAGCGGCCACTTGTCGCCCACGATGCGCTCAAGTTAGTCCGGTCAATGGCTTTGGAAAATCATGGGGAGTGCGGCTGCACGGGTTCGCTCCTCGACAAGGTGACTTGATTTGGGACCGCCGTTAACTTTCGTCAGACACATCGTAAATCCCGTCCAAGTATCCGTATCGTCCGTTGTGCTTGTCTTTTGAAAATCGCCGGATGGCGTCAATCTATGACCGATGCTTCCGGCGAGCAGGTGGACTTGGCCCATATGTGCGTCACGACGCTTGGTTATCTCAACGGCCTGCTCATTCCAGACGCATGGACCGGGTGGGCGGGCGATCTTGCATCCGCTATGGGGAACGTGAAGACCGTCATGGAATGGAATCCCGGTGCTGACCTTGCCGCCGTCTGTGAGGCATTGGTTGGACAAGGGGATGACTATCGTTCCCATCCCGGCATCAGGAACCTTGTTCTTGGAAAATACTAACGTTCATCATCAGAGGCTGGTGCTTCGTTTGATCAGGCTGCGGAGCGCCAGCCCAATCCCATAGATGATGGTGGGCCATCCCTGCAATCCATAAAAGGTAATCGCCGGTGTTGGCTGATCGATAAAAAGCCAAATATTCCGCAAACCTTCGAGTGCTGCGTCTTTCCGCCAACACCACAACTCGTTCAGAAATACACCCAATATGGTCAAACAGTAAGACAGGACTATGATGCAGATAATTTTCTTCCAAGACAGCCTGTCATGAAGGAAAGTCGTAACCAAAAGGGCCGTCATTGGGGTTATAAGCAGGCCGGGGAAGAAATAGAGAATATAGGCTAGGCTTAATCTGCTGAGAAGGTAAGTCTGACCGAACCAGTTGTATAGGACCATGATGGCTGTCAGTGTCGCGGCGTGGGTAAACACGGACAGCCCCGGGTTACGTCGGATGATCGCGAGTTTGTCGCCCGGCCTAGTGTCTGGCTTGCCGCCCTCGCCCTCCATCCCGGCACCGTCCGTGGGCGTGTGGTTCCCCTCGTGCGCGTCCATCGTCCCGTCCGTGTCCTTCTCCAAGCGGCACATGCCAGCCGTCTTCCGAATCAAATGGAAACTGATACCCTTGCACTGATCTATGCGGCATTCCTTGAAAACATGGGACGTTAACCTGAACAATCACAGGCCTGCTCGACCTATTTCACCCCAGGATTTGGGCAGGCCTGTTCGTTTATATATGCATTGTAAGTATGCCTAAAAAAGAAGAGGCAAAGATACGCAGAGCATGAAAAATGACACAATTCCGATTACGACATGTGAAGCCATCGACGTATCCAAGTCAGGCACATTGGGATATAGCTTCGAATGACGGATTTCACGCAAGAAACAACCGGTATCATCACCCAACAGAGAAAACCTAAGCCCAGCACTGCTGTAAGTCTGGAGCCATACGTATTCAAATCACTGCAGGGTGGAGGAGAAAGTGTCAACACGCTGCAAACGAGGCTGTAATTATCGCGTTCAGCCCATGTCATTACTGCTGGTGAAAGCAACAGTAATCCCAGCCACCACAGCACACGTCTGGCCTTGCCCAAAGCCACATAGCATCTACTCGCCTTAGGGAATTTGGTAGCTGCTTTCGGTGCCAAAGCACATCTCTCGCCGGAAAAATCTTCTGACGTATCTTCTGTGCCGTGTTTCTTCCCAATGCCATCGGTTGTAGCCGGATTCGCTTTGCAAGTGTGGCGTTCGTTCCCGGCGTCGCCCCCCGCCTTGATGCCGTCCGTGGACCCGGTGTTCCCGCGCCCGTCCGCTGGCTTGCCCATGTCCCCTCCGATCTGTCGAGGTGCCCGTTCCGCGCGTCCGTTCTCTGCGCGCCCGCCCGGCGTGCGCCGTCGCCGGCCAGTCTAGGGCCGGATGACGCGAGCGGGGAGGCCCGCGCCGTCAATCGGCACGGAACCTCCCCGCTCGCTTTTCCCGATCGGTCGGCCGGAAATCAGCCCGTGTTCTGCAGGCCAGCGGCGACACCTGAAACGGTGCAGAGGATCAGATAGATGAACCCTGCCTGTTGGCTTTGCGAGAGCTCTTCCTTGTCCACCTTCTTGCGCAGCGACCTGAGGGCGAGCACCTGGGTGACGGACAGCGCGTCCACGTACGGGGAGCGGATGCGGATGGCCTGGCCGAGCACGTGGCGGTGCTGCAGCGGCCACTTGTCGCCCACGATGGCCAGAACCCACTTGCGGGTGAGCTCCATCTCGTTGAGCACCTTCTCATTGAGGTCCTCGCGGTCGCCGAGGGCAAGGTACATCCTGGCGATGCGCTCATCCGTCTTGGCGATGGACATCTCGATGTTGTCGATGAAGGTGGAGAACAGCGGCCATTCCTCGTAAGCCTGACGCATGGTCTCCAGATCGCCGAACTTCTCGCATGCGGTGCCGAGACCGTACCAGGCGGCCAGGTTGATGCGGGCCTGGGCCCAGGAGAAGATCCACGGAATCGTGCGCAGGTCGTCGAGCGACTTGGCGCCGAGGCCACGCTTGGCCGGGCGGGAGCCGATCGGCAGCAGGCCGATTTCGGTCAGCGGCGTAACGATCGAGAACCACGGGGCAAAGCCGTCGGTGTTCAACAGGTCGAGGAAGCGGTTGTGCGCGGCCTCGTCGAGCTGAGCGGCCATGTCGGCATACTTCTCGGTCATCTCGGTGTTGCGCTTCTCCACGCTCGGCGCGGACTGCAGCAAGGTCGCCGCAGCCACGGACTCGACGTGGCGGATGGCCAGCACCGGGTTGCCGTAACGGGCGAAGATGACCTCGCCCTGCTCGGTGAGCTTGAAGCGGCACTTGACGGAACCGACCGGCTGGGCGAGCACCGCACGGTTGGCGGGGCCGCCGCCACGACCTACGGCGCCGCCACGGCCATGGAACAGGGTCAGATCGATGTCGTGCGACTCAGCCCATTTGGCGATGCGCTCCTGAGCGGAGTGCAGGGCCAGCGTGGCGGAGGTCGGGCCGGCGTCCTTCGAGGAGTCGGAGTAACCGAGCATGACCTCGAGCTTGTTGCCGGTGGCCTTCAGACGAGCCTGAACCTCGGGGATCTTGATCATTTCCTCGAGCACGTCCACCGAGTTCTGCAGATCCTCAAGCTGCTCGAACAGCGGGATCACGTCGATGGTGGGCACGTCCTCCGGGTGGGAGAAGGCCAAGCGGTTGAGCTCGTAGACATCCTTGATGTTCTGGGCACTCTTGGTGAAGGAGATGATGTAGCGGCGGGCGGCCTTGAGGCCGTTGCGCTTCTGGATGGCACCGAGGGCGCGGAAGGTGTCGAGCACCTCGTGCGTCATCGGCTGCAGTTCGCCGCGCTCGCCGTGCAGGCCGTGCTCGCGGATATCCGCAAGGGCGCGGGCGTGCACCACGGAGTGCTGACGGAACTCCATCTCCACCATGTGGAAGCCGAAGGTCTCGGTCTGCCAGATCAGATCCTGCAGCGGGCCGTAAGCGGAACGCTTGGCACCGGCGGCGGCCAGCGAACGCTGGACCACCTTGAGGTCGGCGAGGAAGTCGTCGCAGGAGTGGTACATGAGGTCGGCGTCGCGCTCGATGGTGTAGTGCAGACGGTCGGCCATCACCAGCATGACCGCGCGGTGCATCTCCTTGGTGGAGATCAGGGCGGCCTTGTCGGTCAGACGCTCGCTCATTTCCTTCTGGTGGCTCCAGAGGCTCTTGAGCTCGGCGCTCGGCAGCGTGGTCTCGGCTTCCATCGTGAGGTTGCGGCCCACGGTGCGGGTGGCTTGCTCAAGGGCGGCGATCACGTGATCGGAGAACTTGCGGGCCACGGCGCGGCTCACCTTGGCGGTGACGTTCGGGTTGCCGTCGCGGTCGGAACCGATCCAGCTGCCCGGGTGGAAGAACGCGGGGCAAGCGGGCTCGACGAGACCGGCCTTATCGCCCAGGACCCAGTCGTCGAAGCGACGGTAAACCTTGGGGATGGTGTTGAACAGCGTGTTGTCGAAGATGTCGAGAATCGTGTCCGCTTCCTCAACCGGGGTCGGCTTCTTCAGCGCGATTGGAGAAGTGCGGAACAGGGCGTCGATTTCGTTGTAGAGACGGCGCAGGCATTCCTTCTTATCCGAGCCGCCGAGGCGCTTGTACTCCTCAAGCAATTCGGAAACGCGGCGAATCTTGCCTTCCACGGCCTTACGACGGGCCTCAGTGGGGTGCGCCGTGAAGACGGGGTGGAATTCGAGCTGGTTGAGCAGTTCCTTGGCCTTGGCCGGGCCAGTCTCATTGATGAGCTGGTGGTAAGCGACGGTGAGCTCGTTGATCGGGTCGACCGCCTGGTCAACGGGCACGTTGTTCTCGCGCTCGTGGAGCACGGAAACGCGGTAGTTCTCCTCGGACAGGTTTGCCAGATGGAAATACGTGGCGAACGCGCGGGCCAGCAGCTGGGCGTCGTGCAACGTCATGTTGTCGATGACGTTCACGGCCTCCTTCAGGCCATCCTGGTCGGGGTTCGGATCCTTCAGCTCGGCGAAATGCTCGGCGCTGGCCTCCACCGCGTAATGACGCACGGTGTCGAACGTAGACAGCAGTTCGGGGTTGTATTCGCCCAGTACGTTACGCAGGATCTCAAGACACAGATCCATGTCGTACTTCAGGCTTTCGGGAAGATCATGCTCCTCCGGGCCCTTTCGGCCGGTCCCGGTAGTGACGATGGCGGCGTCAGCGGGAGTGATCTGTTCTTCAGGTGTTGCCATATAACCTCCTTTGCCGAATAACAGGTTGCTCGGTCTACTGGTCGTCTGCGGCTCCTCCGCAGTTGTTGAGACCAGTCGTTGCGAGCCCACAGCCCATATTCAACGTGGTTGTTGTGTGGGCAATAGTGTATCCCCGCGAAATCGCTTTTTACGTTACGAAGTCCATATAGTGCGCCAAGTTGTCCACCTATAGAGACCGAATATCAGACAGCATATGAGACACTGTCCGATTCGCGGAAGATTTGAGCGCCTTACGATTGCTGGCGGGGAAGGCAGGGAGTAGTAATGAAGGATGTGAGCGAACAGAAGAAAAAAAGTGCGCCCGAAGCGAAAGGCGCAACGGCTGTACGTAAATTCCACACCCACTCCATTCCGCTGGACATGGAAGATATTGCACGCGATTGGGAAAAACCGGTGGTGGACGCCGGTATCGCCGCCAAAGCCAGCGTGATTGTACGAGTCGGCATGTTGGACCTGGGAGCCGGCACCGGCTCCTTCCGCGTGCGTGAAATGATGCACCGCATCGCCTACCCGCTGGGCGTGCACGTACGCGCCGACGTGAACCTGACGGATATCGAGGCCACCTGCACGGATGGTCGTAACCGCATCACCGAAGTCGTGGATTTGCCGAGTACCGGCGTGAACACCGAACGTATCTGGCTGCTGGAACATTTCGCCGACTGGTTCTCCGTGAATCTCGGCAAGGGGTCGATGTATCACGTCGATTCGCAACTGTCCGATGGCGTGGTCAAGCATTTGGACGAACGTGACGCTTCGCAGTATTCGGCCGATCTGGCCAAGCGCCTGCGCGAACGTGCCAAGGTCGAGGCTGAGGCGGCCAACGGCAGCGTGGACGAGGCGCTGGATCTTGCGTCGAAAACCAAGGTACTCGTGACCTCCGTGGCCAAGTCCTTGGACGATGACAATGAAGAAGCCCACCGACTTTTGGCGGACAGCGCGGAAGTCACTCCGGTCGAAGACAAAGCGGCCGAAGAGAAGGCCTACGATGATGCCGAAGTGTTTACCGGTGACTCCAATGAGTCGGTTGAATCGGCGAACGCGGCGAACGGCGCAACCGCCGAAAGCCCTGCTGCAAGCAGTACGAAGCGTAAGAATCGCGTGCCCAAGGAATACGCCGAACACTTCAACGAGCGCTCCGACGAAGAGAAGGCCAAGGGCGGTATCACCGTGCGGCAGGCGCACGAGCGACTCGATCTGATTGAGCGCCGCAAGCCGCTGTACAAGCCGTGGTTCTCCGGTCTGGCCTCCGCCCTAGCCTGCGCGGCCTTCGTGTTCCTGCTCGGCGGCGGCCCATACGACATGATCGGTGCGTTCGTGGGCGCGGGCCTTGGCCAGTGGATGCGTCGCCGGCTGTTTGCATACCATCTGAACCAGTTCTTCGTCACCTTTGTGTGTGTGGCCGCGGCGGCGCTCGCCTGCACCGGCACCCTGCGACTCATCGGCATTTTCGACCCAGTCGCGCTCTCGCACGATACGGCCTACATCGGCGCCATGCTGTTCGTGATCCCCGGTTTCCCGCTCATCACAGGCGGACTCGACATGGCGAAAATCGACTTCCCCTCGGGCATCCAGCGCGTGGCGTACGTGCTGTGCATCATCCTGATGGCCACGCTGGCAGGCTGGGCCGTGGCCGTGATGGTGCACCTGCACCCGGAAGGCTTTGAGCCACTGGGGCTTGACCCGTGGGTCAACGGATTGCTGCGATTCGTGGCGGCGTTCGTCGGCGTGTGGGGCTTCTCCGTGCTGTTCAATTCGCCGCAGCGCATGTGCCTGACCGCCGCCCTGATCGGTGCGATCACGGACACGCTGCGCTTGGAATTGCAAGACTTCAACGTGGCACCCGAGATGGCTACCTTCATCGGCGCGTTTCTGGCGGGCATTCTGGCATCGGTGTGGCGTTCATCCGTGCGACGTGGCTGGCTACCGCCGCACCTCGGCTACCCGCGCATCTGCCTGACCGTGCCGTCGATCGTGATCATGGTGCCCGGTCTGTATATGTATCGTGCCATGTGGTACCTCGGCAGCTTCCAGACCATGAATGCGCTGGACTGGGCGTTCCGTGCGTTCATGGTGATTATCTGTCTGCCGATCGGCTTGGCGATGGCCCGCGTGGTGACCGACAAGTCCTGGCGCTACGACATCTGACCGTCATCTTGGCTCTCCTCAGGTGGGGGGAGCTCGGATAAAACAGCGTCTCAGTATGGAAACGGTGGAAGGTGCTTGAGCCCTTGTATCCACTACCATCAGGCGAAGTGCGTTGCGGCCGTATTCACGGCTGTGACGGTCTGTATGACGCCGCTCCGGCGTCAATCGCATATCAGCACATAGTTCTGCCATGGCGGTAGCCGCTTGGCGTCATGATTGAGGAGGGGCGCAGTTGGCCAACGATTTCTGGATTCTGCTGGCCATGGTCATCTATTTTGCGGCCATGCTGTCCATCGGATTCATCTACTCCAAACGCTCCAACTCCTCCTCCAAGGAATACTTTGCGGGCGGGCGCGGCGTGGGGCCGTGGCTCACGGCCCTGAGCGCCGAAGCCTCCGACATGAGCGGCTGGCTGCTGATGGGCCTGCCGGGCCTGGCCTACTTCACTGGTGCGGCCGACCCGATGTGGACCGCCGTCGGACTGGCGCTCGGCACCTATCTCAACTGGAAGCTTGTGGCCCGGCGACTGCGCCGCTACTCGGTAGTGACCGACGATGCCATCACCATTCCTGACTTCTTCGCCAAGCGTTTCCATGACAAGAAGGGCGTGATCTCCACCATCGCGGCCGTGATCATCCTGGTGTTCTTCAGCGTGTACGTGGGCAGCTGCTTCGTGACCGTGGGCAAGCTGTTCGCCACGTTGTTCGGTTTCGACTACCACGTCATGATGATCATCGGCGCGGTGGTCGTGTTCGTCTACACCGTGGTGGGCGGCTACTTGTCGGTGGTGATGACCGACTTCATTCAAGGCATGCTCATGTTCTTCGCGCTCGCGGTGGTGTTCATCGGCACCGTGGCCAGCGCGGGCGGTGTCGACAACACCGTGGAATTCCTGCGTGCCATCCCCGGCTACCTGTCCGGCACGCAGGTGGCCGCGCCCAAGCTGGACCCGGCCACCGGCCAGCAGCTCGTCGAGGCGGGCAAGGCCGTGTTCGGCGCGCCCTCCGACTACGGCATCATCACCATCATCTCCATGCTGGCGTGGGGCCTGGGTTACTTCGGTATGCCGCAGGTGCTGGTGCGCTTCCTGTCCATCCGCAGCGTGGAAGAAGTGCGCAAGTCCCGAATCATCGCCACCTCCTGGTGCGTGATTTCGCTGGGTTGCGCAGTGTGCATCGGCTTGGTGGGGCGTGCGATGATGTCCACCGAACTGCTGACCTCCACCGATGCGGAAACCATCTTCATCGTGCTGGCGCAGACCCTGCTGCCGAGCTTCATGTGCGGCGTGGTGGTCTCCGGCATTTTCGCGGCCTCGATGAGCTCCAGCTCCTCGTATCTGATCATCGGCGCTTCGGCCATGGGCGAGAACATCTTCCGCGGGCTGCTGCACCGCAAGGCCACCGACAAGCAGGTCATGATTGTGGCCAGGGTCACGCTGGTGGTCATGTTCCTGTTCGGCATTCTGGTGGCATACGACCAGAACTCGTCGATCTTCCAGGTGGTGTCTTACGCGTGGGCCGGGCTTGGTGCCTCATTCGGCCCGTTGATGCTGTGCTCGCTATACTGGCGTCGCGCCAACAAGGCCGGCGCCGTGGCCGGCATGCTGTCCGGCACGGCGGCCGTGCTGATCTGGCACAACCTCGTCAAGCCCTTGGGCGGCGTATTCGCCATCTATGAGCTGCTGCCGGCGTTCATCATTTCGCTGCTGTTCATCGTGGTGGTTTCGTTGCTGACCGCCAAGCCGAACAAGCGCATGCTCTACGAATTCGACCACTACATGGACGATCCGCTGCCCGGCACCCTGCCGTCCGGCACCGTGCTCGTCGACGAGCCCATGGAAGCCATGGAGTCCGAGGTCCGCAGCGGCAAATGACACGTGCCTGCTGTGCGGTCGGCTCGTATGGCAGAGGAGTGGCTTTTTTGTGGTTCGGCAGGAACCATTGAGGCCAAAACGGACTTCGAGGGGCTGATTTGACGTTCTGGAGAGATCTACTTCCGTTTCAAGGGGCTGATGCCTGAGTAGACGCGGCTCCAAAACGGCGGAATGGCGTTGACGTAAGGGCATTGATACACGTGGTCTACCGGATGATCAGCCCCTTGAAACGGAAGTAGACCTCCGGCGGAGGCCAAATCAGCCCCTTGAAATGGGTTTTGAATACCGTAGCGCGGTGCGGACGGTGCGGACTGACTCTACCGGGCTTATTATTCCTGCGTCGTCGGAATAATTGGCAGCAGAGGCTCGAATTTCAGCCGTTTGTACAGTGGAATACGGCGTAGCTTTCGGACATCGCTAATTTGCTGGGTAGTTTGCCGCATCGTGAGCTGGACCGTTTTGCCCGTAACCTCCTGTATCCTTTCGGCAACTCTTCGGGCAAGGGCCTCTTCTCCCGCTTCGTCGCCAATATCTAATTTGGTGACTTGAATGTACTTCCAGCCAGCATCTTCGATCATCTGGCGGCGTCTCGCGTCATTCAGCCATTGCCCGGCATGATGAGAGCCTTCGTATTCGATACATATCTTGAATTCAGGGTATGCAAGATCGAGATATATGGGTCTGGTGTTGTTTCCTACGAATATTGGATAATTCACCTGCGGGCAATTCAGACCGTATTTCAAGAGAACCAAACGAGTTCGTGTTTCCATGGAGGAATCTGTGCCCGCGCGCGCCAAAAGTAGGGCGCGACGGCATTTGTTATACCCGCGGAACAAATACGAATTGGTGCCATTCTCTTTGTCGGCTCGCACCTGGGCCTCGGCCTCATCGAGATACAGAGAAAGGGCGTCGATGGTTGTTCTGCAGAGCCTTCGATCTCGTCGCATCATGGAATCAGCGAGAACGATGAGTTCTTCAAGTTCGAGATACGCGGAGAACATGGCCCATGTGCAAGCTGGTGAAGTGCATGTGAATTGTCCCTCGATTATGACCGTGTCTAGTGGGAAAGGCCATACAACCACTTTGACCCCCACAATGTGCCGTTTGTCATTGGCGTGTGGAACCGCAACAATGGTTGTAGTTGCAAGGCCTCTGTGTTTGCTTGATATGCGGGGTACTTCAATTGACAAAAGCTCCAATGCTGTTGTCAGGGCATAGGGTGGGCGCCATGCGCTTCGTCGTTGAACATCTGCGCACGTCTGCATTCGTTGATACTTCTGCATTGTCAGCTCGGTCAATGCCGTTGAGCTACCCATGATGATCACTCCTTCGTGATGTTCGCTTTGTCCTCGCAGTGTAGGGTCCGGCTACCGGCCCTGTCTACCGCCCCAATTTTTCGGTGGATAAATGTGGATAAGTCGGTGGATAAACTATGGGCGTTCATCGCAGTTGCAGGCATCCCGCAATTACATGGAACGTAGGGGTTTGCAGGCAGCCAGCGGGAATCGCCGCCGACGGTGCGATTCAGCTTGAACGAATCTCCATGGCGTTCATGCAAAGGTGGCATGATGGCGGGTATGAGTAGCTTGGTGCGTATTGTCAATGCTGGTGTTCCGGGGTCTCAGGGCCACGTGGATGTGGTGCTTCGCGATGGGGTTGTTGCGTCTGTCGGCCCTGCTGGAACGGTCTCGGCTTCGGACAGCACGATGCAGACTAAGGCGCATACGACATCGTTGGCATACGCGACGAATGCCATTGCTTCTGGCAGCGTCTCAATCCCAACGTCGGCCGCCGCACCCGCCGACGAAACCACCATCGACGCCGACGGCCTGTGGGTTATTCCCGGCCTGTGGGACTGCCATACGCACTTCACGCAATGGGCTAAGACGCTGGGCCGACTGGACCTCATCAATGCCCGTTCCGCCGCCGAAGCGATGGACATGTTGCGCCGTCATCTGGATGAGCGCCGCGCCGCCGGCACGCTTGACCCGGATGCCTTCGTGGTGGGCATGCGATTCCGTCACTCGCTGTGGGCCGACGACGAGCAGCCCACACTGGCTGCAATTGACGCCGTGACCGGCGAACAGCCGGTGGCCCTCTCCAGCGCGGACATGCACTGCGGATGGGTGAACTCCGCCGCGGCCCGCAGGCTTGGCGTACATGTGGACGAATCCGGTCTGGTCGGTGAACTCGAATGGTTCAACGCCTACACCGCCTTCGACAAGGTGCCGGGCGCTGCTGAAGAGACTGACCGTCTGCTGCGCGAGGCCGAACGGGACGCCGCGAATAAGGGCGTGGTGGGCATCCGCGATTATGAAATGGCCGAAAACATCGATACGTGGATCAATCGTTTCGCGGCCGGCATTAACGGTTTGCGCGTGGACGCCGGTGTATACCCCGAGCGGTTGCAAGCCGCCCTTGACGCGGGTTGGCATACCGGCAAGGAATTGCCGGGCAGCGCCGGGCTCGGTCATGTGGGTGCCATGAAGCTCATCTCGGACGGATCGCTCAACACTCGCTCCGCTTACTGCTCCACGCCGTATTCGGGCATCGAGCCGCCGACGTATGGCACGCTGAGCTACACGCCGCAGCAAATCGAAGACTATATGCGCCTAGCCGCCGAGCATGGCTTCGACATTGCCTGCCACGCCATTGCCTGCCACGCCATTGGCGACGAAGCGAACACCATTGCGCTCAACGCAGTCGCTGCCACGCACGCACATGGATCGATCGAGCACGCGCAGATGCTCAAACCCTTCGATATCCCGCGTTTCGCCGAGCTGGGGCTCGCGGCCAGTATCCAGCCGCAGCACGCCATGGATGACCGCGACGTCATCACCCGTTTCTGGGCCAACCCGGCCGGCATCCCTTATCCGTTCAGGGCCCTCCACGACGTCGGTACTACGCTGCGCATGGGCTCGGATGCGCCCGTGGCCCCGCTGGACCCGTGGCTGGCCATTTCCGCCGCCGTGTTCGGCGCCGAAAGCTCTGACCGCGAGCCGTTCCAGCCCGAGCAGTGCCTCGATGTGCATACCTCGCTGGCAGCCTCGACCGCCACTGGTCGTGACCGCCTTGCATCCGGCGACCCGGCCGATGTGGTGTTGCTGGACGCCGACCCATACGCCGCCGATACTCCGGAAGCCATGCGCGCTATGCCGCAACACGTCGTAATGACATTGCTGTGCGGGGAGCGTACGTATTGATGCAAGCCATCGGCATGAAGTGAACAGAGGTCCGTCTTGATAGCCGCGTTGCACGGAAAAACAAGAAATCCGCCCCCTCGAAGTGAAGATAGGACACAGCAGACGCCGCAATGCAAAAAACGCCGTGTCAGTTGCCCAGTTGGGGCTGACACGGCGTCTTGCTACGAGCGGCGGGAAAATCAGTACTTCATGCCCATGGCCTCGCGCACCTGGTCGAGGGTCTCCTCGGCGATGGCGTTGGCGCGCTTGTTGCCGTCGTGCAGGATGTCACGAATGGAATCCATGTCCTTGGCCAGCTCGGCGCGGCGCTCGCGGTGCGGGGCCAGGAACTCGTTGACTGATTCGATGACGTATGCCTTGAGTGCGCCGGCGCCGGAATCACCGATCTCCTCGGCGATGTCCTTCGGGTCGCGGCCGGTCACCAGACCGGCGGTGGTCAGCAGGGCGGAGACCTGCGGGCGGGCAACCGGGTCGAAGGTGATGCGGCGCTCGGAATCGGTCGGGCTCTTCTTGATAAGCTTGGCGGTCTCCTCGGCGGTGGCGCCCAGCATGATGGAGTTGCCGTACGACTTGCTCATCTTGCGGCCGTCGAGACCCGGAATCTCCGGTGCCTCAGACAGAATGGCGGCCGGCTCCGGGAACACCGGGTTCTTCTTGGCGTAACGCTCGTTGAAACGGCGGGCGATGGTGCGCGTGATTTCCACGTGCGGCAGGTTGTCCTTGCCGATCGGCACGACATTGGCCTTGCAGAAGAGGATGTCGCACGCCTGATGCACCGGGTAGGTGAGCAGCAGACCGGTCAGCGCGTGGCCGGACGCCTCCATCTCGGACTTCACGGTCGGGTTGCGGTGCAGCTCGGCCTCGGTGACCAAGGACAGGAACGGCAGCAGTAGCTGGTTCTCGGCCGGCACGGCGGAGTGGGTGAACATCATGGTCTTGTTCGGATCGATGCCGGCGGCCATGTAGTCGAGCACCAGGTTCAGCACGTTGTCTTGGATGTGCTCGGTGGTGTCGCGGTCGGTGATCACCTGGTAGTCGGCGATGATGATGTTCGTGTTGACGCCGCGCTCCTGCATGGCGACACGCTCACGGATCGAGCCGAAGTAGTGGCCGAGGTGCAGCCGGCCGGTCGGGCGGTCGCCGGTCAACATGGTGAAGGACGACGGCTTGGCCTCCAGCTTGGCGAGCGTTTCGTCCGAACGCTTTTTGGCCGCGAGGAAGCTCGCGCTCATCTCATTGCCTGCCGCTGTCAGTTGCTGCTCGTCGGTCATGCGAAAATCCTTTGAATATGCCCTAAATAAACGCTTTTTATGGTAAAAGTGTGAGCCGACAACGAACAAGCCACTATTAGTGGTACTCTCTATTGTTGATGAATCGAACAGCACAGTAATCGCAGGGGGTCAGATGGGCCGCGGACGCAAAAAGCAAAACAGCAGAAAATTGCCCGAAAGCTCAAGTACCTGACCACCGATACCGACTACGATGAGCTGGCAAAAGAGCTGAGCGAGCAGGAGCCGGGAATGGGCTCTCCTGACCCGTTCGCCGACATCGATGACCAGTATGCGGACAAGGATGTGGATTCCGCTGCTGATGACCACGCTTCCGGTGCCGCCGAGGCAGCTCCCGCTACGCAGGAGGATGACCTCGACGAGTACGCCAAGTGGGCTGCCGAAGCCGCCGCAAAGGCGACCAGCGGCGAGTTCCCGGCCTCCGCGCCTGCCGCACCGAAGCCGGCCCCGCGCAAGCCGATTCCGATGCCCATGCCTTCCGCGCTCAAGCCCAAGAAGAGCTGAACGCCGGTCTTCTCGTAATAATCCCCTTGTGCTTGGTTGAGCACAAGGGGATTTGTGGTTATGGCTGATGGTGCCGCCGCTGGTGGCTTACTTACGCTTCGCGCCTCACAGCGGCAGCAGGTCGCTCAGGTCGTCGCGCTCGCCGACCGCGCTGATGTGGCCGGCGTCCTTTTCCTCTGCCCATGTGGTGATGCCGCAGGCCAGCCGCAGCCAGACTTCCGGGTCCAGCTCGATGACGTCCGGCGGGGTCAGGTTATGCGGGTCCGATTTCGGGCCGTCCAAGATTTTGACCGCCCCCCACGGCGCGACACGCACCTCCACGCCAGGGCCGGGTGCGCGCCGCTCCAGCAGAAACAGCGAGTAGCGCACGGCCATCGCCCACACCGGGCGTGGCAAGACAGGGGAGACGGTCAGACGATGTGGTGTGTTGTCCGCCAGCTCCCGGGCCGCGGCACGCCATTGCACCAGCGCGTCATGCCCGCGTTTCAGGTCTTTTTCAAGAATTACTGCCATGTATCCCATCATGGCACCGGAGCCGGAAGATCTTCCATAATGCAAACGATGGCATACGGTGTGATGCGGAATATCGGGGCATGTGCTACGCTCTAAATGAGAACGTATGCAAGAACGCTCCGCCATCGTCGTTACGGAGAGTTCATGCTTACGTTTGTGCGACGATACCTATCGCGCGGCATAATAAACACGGGCACTTATCCCGGAAGGAAAGTCAGAATGACCGAAATCACCGCACCGAAGTCTCCTGTCACGGCGGAACAATTCGCCGACGAGATTCGTGAACAACTGAAATACACTCAGAACGTCACCACCGAGCAGGCTACCCCTGCTGACGTGTATGTCGCCGCATCCAAGGCCGTGCGCAACCACCTTGCCGACTCCTGGTTCAAGACCCAGGCCGACACCGTGAACGGCAACACCAAGGCCGTCGGCTACCTGTCCGCAGAATTCCTGATGGGTAAGCAGCTGCGCAACGCGCTGCTCAACGCCGGTCTGACCGAGCAGTTCGACAAGGCCGTGGAAGCCCTCGGCTTCAAGGTCCAGGACGTCGTCGACGCCGAATACGAGCCGGGCCTCGGCAACGGCGGCCTCGGCCGTCTGGCCGCCTGCTTCATCGACTCCCTCGCCTCGCTGGGCGTGCCGGCCTTCGGCTACGGCATCCAGTACAAGTACGGCATCTTCAAGCAGGAGTTCGACAAGGACGGCAAGCAGGTCGAAACCCCGGACTACTGGCTGGCCAACGAAGAGCCGTGGGGCCACATCGACTACAACCGCGACCAGAAGGTTTCCTTCGGCGGCAAGGTCGTCGAGAACGCCGACGGCACCAAGACCTGGCAGCCCGCATGGTCCGTGCGCGCCGTGCCGGTGGACTACCTGGTCCCCGGCTACAAGTCCGGCCGCGTGAACACCCTGCGCCTGTGGAGCGCCAAGAGCTACGACGAGTTCGATCTGCTCGCGTTCAACCGCTCCGAGTACATGGAAGCCGTGACCCCGCAGGTCAAGGCCGAGAACATCTCCAAGATTCTCTACCCGGAAGACTCCACCAAGGTCGGCAAGGAACTGCGCCTTGAGCAGCAGTACTTCTTCGTCTCCGCCTCCCTGCACGACGCCATCCGCGTCTTCTACCCGGGCCAGGACAAGCCGGATCTGACGACTTTCCCGAACAAGATCGTCTTCCAGCTCAACGACACCCACCCGGTGATCGGCATCCCCGAGCTCATGCGCATCCTCATCGATGAGTACGGCTACGACTGGGATACCGCGTGGTCCATCACCACCAAGACCTTCAACTACACCTGCCACACCCTGCTGCCGGAGGCCCTTGAGGTCTGGCCGGCCAGCCTGATCGGCGAGCTGCTGCCGCGTCACCTTGAGATCATCGAGAAGATCAACGCGCAGTTCGAGGACGAGCTCAAGTCCAAGGGCGTCGACAAGAACACCATCAAGGACATGGCCATCTACACTGGCGACGCCGTGCGCATGGCCTACTTGGCCACCTACGGCGGCTCCCACGTCAACGGCGTGGCCGAGCTGCACTCCCAGCTCCTGAAGGACGTCACCCTCAAGAACTTCTCCGACGTCTACCCGGACAAGTTCACCAACGTGACCAACGGCGTGACTCCGCGTCGCTTCGTCAAGCTCGCCAACCCGCGCCTGTCCGACCTCATCACCGAGGGCCTCGGCACCGACAAGTGGCTCTCCGACCTGGAGATGCTCAAGGGCCTCGAGCCGCTGGCCAAGGACGATGAATTCGTCAAGAAGTTCGCCGCCGTCAAGAAGGCCAACAAGGTCGACTTCGCCGCCTACGCCAAGCGCGAGTACGGCTTCGAGCTCGACCCGAACACCATGTTCAACACCATGGTTAAGCGCCTGCACGAGTACAAGCGCCAGTCCCTGAAGATCCTGTCCGTCATCTCCACCTACGCCGACATCAAGTCCGGCAAGGTCAAGGCCGAGGACGTCACCCCGCGCACCGTGTTCTTCGGTGCCAAGGCCGCCCCGGGCTACTACCTGGCCAAGATGACCATCCAGCTCATCAACAACGTCTCCCGCGTGGTCAACAACGATCCGGACGTCAAGGGCAAGCTGGCCGTGTACTTCCCGTGGAACTACAATGTGCGCCTCGCCCAGCACCTGATTCCCGCCACCGACCTCGACGAGCAGATCTCGCAGGCCGGCAAGGAGGCCTCGGGTACCGGCAACATGAAGTTCGCCCTCAACGGCGCGATGACCGTCGGTACGCTCGATGGCGCGAACGTCGAGATCCGTGAGCGCGTCGGCGCCGAGAACTTCTTCCTGTTCGGCATGACCGTCGACGAGGTCGAGAAGAAGTACGCCGAGGGCTACAATCCCGCCTCCTACTACGAGGCCGACCCGCGCCTGAAGCACGCCATCGATATGGTGGCCGACGGCACCTTCTCCAACGGCGACCGCAACGCCTACTCCCCGCTCGTGGCCGACTGGCTGACCAAGGACTGGTTCATGACCTTGGCCGACTTCTCCGCCTACATGGACATCCAGTCCGAGATCGAGGCCCTCTACGCTGATGAGCTCGAATGGAACCGCAAGGCCCTGCTCAACGTGGCCAACTCCGGCTACTTCAGCTCCGACCGCTCCATGGAAGACTATTTGGAACGTATCTGGCACACTGCTCCTCTGGCCTGACGGCCGCCGGAGCGGCGCGCCAGCTAGTGCTGGTTTCTACCTCGCGGCTGTCGCCGCTCGGCGTCGCCTACGGGAAGCCCACCGGGCTTCCCGCTTAACGGCTCCGCGTATCTGGCACACTGCTCCTCTGGCCTGACGGCCGCCGGAGCATAAGAAGCCCCGCAACCGACATCCATCGGTTGCGGGGCTTCTTGCGTTGAAAGACCGCCCTATCAGGCTTCGGCCGGGGCGGCTTTCGCCTCGTCATCGGCCTCATCCTCGGCCTTATTCAGACCTAGGTCGACCGGCGAGGAGCTGTTCTCCCACGGCTCCTCCCACGGATCGTAATCCGGGTTCTGCTGCTTGTAGATGTACAGGCCAACAAGCGCGGCGAGCAATCCGCCGAACAGCAGTGCGAAGAACTTCCAACCGTTAGAAGACTTGTTCTCCATGACGGCTCCTTTCCCTAGGGATCGTCTGGTCGGTATGCCCATTCAGACCGACTCTGCTCCCTATTCTAGGCCGCTGTTTGTGACGATTGGGTGGAATGACATTCGTGGGCGATTCATCCGCGCCCGTCTGCCCTTGGCCGGCTCGGCATCTTCGCGGCGCGTGGAACGCATCCGAGACCTTCGATACAGTGGGCTGCATGCATATTCCTACACAACGGGAGATTCGATACCAGTGGGAGCGCGGTGGTCCGGTGATGACCTGGGCGCTGATTGTTGCGTGCGTGGCAGTGTGGCTACTGGAGGTATTGTTGGGATTTATTGCCCCGGGCCTGAGGGCTTGGTTGATGTACCTCGGCATGGCGGCTCCGGTCAGACTGGTGGCTGAGCCGTGGACGCTCATCACCTCGATGTTCCTGCATGCGCCGAACTCGCTATTGCATATCCTGTTCAACATGATTGCTCTGTATTCCGTGGGCCCAGTGCTGGAACGAATGATCGGCCACTGGCGGTTCTTGGGACTGTATGTGATTTCCGGCCTTGGCGGCTCCCTGGGACTTATGGTGTGGGCTGCGGTGGCTCCGGGAGGCATCGGCTGGCAGATGGCAGCCTATGGGGCTTCTGGAGCCTTATTTGGCCTGTTTGCATCATTGCTGGTGGTATATCGCCGTATCGGCGCCGATATCCGCTCCATGTTGATCTGGATGGCGGTGAACTTCGCCTTGCCGTTCGTGGTCGGTGGCGTGGCGTGGCAGGCGCATGTCGGCGGCTTTGTAGTGGGTGGAATACTCACATGGCTGCTGGTGGGTGGTGTGCCGGCGTGGCGCGGTAAAAGCCTGAAATGGCGCATGCAGGTGTACGGCTGGGCCATGGTGGTGCTGGTCATTGCGTTGATTCTGTTGTGCAATATGGCCAATCCTTACGGGTGGATGAGTTTCGGCTCCCTGCACTGATATGGCTTGATATGGCTTGATATGGCTTGATATGGCTTGATATGGCTTGATATGGCTGTAAAAAAAAACGATTGATGCCGGGTATTGCGGAACATGCAGTGCCCGGCATCAGTGTATGTGCGGAAAGCGGCGATGTGGATATCGTCGTTCGGCGAGTGGGTGTGTGCCGTATGAAGATATCCACAGTAATGAGATGCGCGCAATGACGAGTTATCCACGATAATGAGTTATCCACAATGGTGACTTGTGCACAAGTGTGTAGAAAAGTGCATAAGACTGTGGATAACTTATGTGGATAAGTTAGGAATGCCGCGGTATTATTGGGTTTGTTGCAGTGGATAACTCGGGTGTATAACTGTTCCCTCGCTGTGGCGATGTATGCCAAGCCAAAGTTATGCACGAGATATACACCGAGAAACGCCGCTTATCCACCACTTATCCACATGGTTTTCCACATTCGGTGGAAAACTACATGGGTGTAATTCATCCACAGGCTGTGGATAACGTAGTGGATAAGTCGTGGATAAGTGGTGGATAGCTGTGGATGAACAGGCTAAGGCACGAAAAAGGCCGACCTCCGCATACGGGAGGTCGGCCTTTCTCATAAGAACTAAGAACAACCTAACGATAGAAAAAACGATCTACCGATAGATAAGCGCAACGAGCCGGAACTCAGCGCCATCCCATCGTCATCAGGAATCCGATCATGATCAGGGCGAAACCGATGCCGAGGTTCCACGCACCGATGTTCGGAATCGGCCAGGAACCGGACGGGGAGAGGTAGTACACCACGCACCAAATCAGGCCGATGATCATAAACGCGCAGAACAGCGGCACGAACCAACGCGGGTTCGACTTGGTGCCCTTAATGGTTTCTTCAACGCGCTTGGTGTTCTCCGCCTGGCGGTTCATCATACGCTGCATCTGCGGGGTCAGCGTGGCCTTATCGGCAGTGGCGTTGAGCACGGCCTGCACCTGCTCCATATTCACGCCGTAAGCCGCGCCTTCCTCGGCAGAAGCGTTCTCTGCGTTCTGCTCGGTGTCTTTGCTGGCGGTCTCGTCAGCAACGGTGCTGGATGAGGTCTCGCTCTGCCAGTCCTTCTGGTTGTTCGAGTCGGTTTCGTGCAGCTCTTCGTCAGCCATCAGCATAGTCTCCATTCAATAGGCTAAAAGTCATAATAGTGGCTACACTCGAAAGCGGCGACCAGAGTCGGCAAGAAGACAGGAAATTCATGGCCAGACATGTAGGTAAGCACGGTGCACGGCACTCCCTATGGGGTGGTGTCGCGGTATTCGTCGTCATTGCCTTGACCGGTTTTCTGCTGAGCACCAACGTGAGGGTCAATCGTACGGTTGCCGCCACCAACGATACGGCCGATCTGGTGGAGCAAGGCGTGGACGAGGCCAACCAGCTGCAGCAGGACGTCAGCGATCTGACCAAACAGGTCGCCAATCTTACGGACGCGCTCAAGGCCGATGGCACCGATGGCACCGACAGCACACAGAACCAAGGCAAGGACTCCAGCAATGTGGATTCCAGCCTGATGCTGCCCGCGCTCAGCGGCAGCGGCGTAACGGTAACGCTGGATGATTCTCCGTTGTGGGAGAACGCAGTCAACAACAACGGCACGACCGCCAATATCAACGATTACGTGATCCACCAGCAGGACGTCGAATCGGTGGTGAATGCCTTGTGGGCCGGCGGTGCCGATGCGCTGATGATTATGGATCAGCGGGTGCTGTTCAATTCGGCGGTCATCTGTTCCGGCAACGTGCTGTCGTTGCACGGTAAGAAATACTCGCCGCCGTTCACCATTTCCGCGATTGGTGACCCTCAAAGACTTCGCGCAGCGTTGAACGACTCCGAAGCCATTACCATTCTTAAGCAATATGTGACCGCGTTTGGCATTGGCTACAAGGTGGAGAATGCCGAGGACCTTCAGTTCCCCGCTACCGCCGCCTTGCTGCAGCAGTTGAAATATGCCACGGTCGATACGTCAAAGACCACAGATGAGGAGCAGACTCAGCAATGAGACACGGCAGGCACAACAGCGGCGTACCGGCGCCCATTGATCTCGCGTCCGTGTCGGACGTACAGCCCTTCCCCGAGGACGATGCCGCACGAATGGCGGCAGACCCGGCCAACGCCAGTAGGGCAAGGTCCCGTCGTGCCGCAGTACGCGGCGCGTCTTCGCCCCAGCGGAGCCCGGTCTGGCAGGCACTCGGCATCTGCGCCGAACTGCTGATTACCGCTGCCGTGATTTGCGCCCTGTACATCGTCTGGCAGATGTGGTGGACCGGTGTCGAGGCGGAGCGAGCCCAGAACGAAACCACCCAGTCCGTCGACTGGAGCGACCCCAGCAACAACGGGGGAACGGTCACCATCGCCAAAGCCCAGGAGGGCGATGCGCCGGTACAGCCGAAAGACGCGAAATATGGCGACTTGATTGCGCAGATCTACATTCCGCGCTTCGGCTCCCAATGGCACCGCAACATCGTGGAAGGCACCACGCTCGAGCAGCTCAATCGCCACGGTCTGGGCCATTACGACACCACCCAGATGCCGGGGCAGGTCGGCAACTTCGCCGTCGCCGGCCACCGCAACGGCTACGGGCAACCGTTGGGCGATGTGGACAAGTTGCAGGAAGGCGATCCCATCATCGTTCGTACCAAGGATTACTGGTACGTCTACCACTACACCCGGTACGAGATTGTGCTGCCCACGGACGTGCATGTGATCGCCCCTAATCCGGAAGACTCCACTGCCAATCCCGCCAAACGCATGATCACACTGACCACCTGTGAGCCGAAATACTCCACCCCCACCCATCGATGGATCAGCTATGGTGAGTTGGCGTACTGGGCCAAAGTGTCCGACGGTGTGCCCAAAGAGCTGGCTACTACTGATTCGTCCGGTGCAGTGATGTTCTCCACCACCGAAACCCCCTCGATCGCTTCCCGCATTGGCTCGCTGGACAAGGTGGTATTCGGCGCGCTGGTAGTGTGGCTGGTTCTGTTCATTGCCGCTGCGGTGGCATGGCGCTGGCCGGTGCTGCGTGAGATTCGCGCGGGTGAGCGTCGCCGTCCGGATGCCAGCATCTATGGCGGACTGTTGCGTCTGCAGCCCGGCGTGGCACCGATTCGATGGTTGCTGCTGGCTCTGCTGCTGTTCGCAGCCGCCGCGGCGCTGTTCCAGTGGGGATTCCCTTGGGCCGCCGCCAATATCCCATTCCTACAGCAGATGTCGAACTTCGTGGCAGCGAGCTGACGGCATCCTAGTACTATGGCTTGCAGTACACGTCCCTCAAGGAGAGCCCTATGACCGATTCCGCGCATATTTTGGTGGTGGATAACTACGATTCCTTCGTCTACACAATCGTAGGCTATCTGCAAACCCTTGGCGCCACTGTTGATGTGGTGCGTAACGACGCTATCGACCCAGCCGCGCCGGGTGTACTGGACGGTTACGATGGCGTGCTGATTTCTCCCGGCCCTGGCGCTCCGGCCGAATCCGGTGCCAGTGAGGATATGATTCGCCTGTGCGCGGCCAGCGGCGTGCCGATGTTTGGTGTGTGCCTGGGCTTGCAGGCGCTCGCTGAGGTGTACGGCTGCACTGTGGACCATGCGCCCACCATCATGCATGGCAAGACCAGCTTGGTGGAACATATCGATGACGAGATTTTCGAGGGCGTGGCCAACCCCATGACCGCCACCCGCTACCATTCGTTGGCCGTCGAGCCCGATTCGGTGCCGGATACGCTGGTGGTTACCGCGTGGACGCAAGGCGACCACATTATTCAGGGCGTGCGTGTCAAGGGCAAGCCGATGTACGCCGTGCAATTCCATCCCGAATCCGTGATGACCCAGGACGCTACCGTCTGCTGGCCAACTGGCTTAAGGTCTGCGGCCAAGACAACGCCGTGGCCAAGTCCGCCGGCCTCCAGCCCAAAGTTACGAAGTAGCTTTTCCGCGCGGCGATACTCTCCCCGGAATGTGTCGCTAGAACGAGGCTTGCGTACTGGTTTTGCGACGCTTCCCGGGATTGTTGCGCTGGGATAGCTCTTTATACAGCAAAGGGGAGGGGCGCAGAAGCCCTTCCCCTTTGTGTTGCGTGTATGTGTTGCGCTATTTGCGTTGCATATGCGCAACACATACACGCCCGCGCTTACTTGCTACTCACCGGTTCACTCACCGGTTCCGCCCCCGTTGCCAGTACCGTTGCCACCGTCTCCGGTACCGGTACCGCCGCCAGTGCTGCCGGCCTTCGTGGTAATGGTGACGGTCGATCCCGCATCTACCTGGCTGCCAGCGCCAGGATTGATGCTGACTACCACAGCGGTGCTGCCGGTTGGACCATTGGCCTGAGCCTTGAGGCCCACGGCCTTGAGCATGAGTTCGGCGGTGACGTAGTCAGTGCCAGCGGTGATATTCGGCACAGCGACCTTCTCCTTGCCCGTGGACACCCAAATGGTGATGAACCCGCCCTGTGCGATGGAAGAGCCCGAATCAGGGCTTACACGGGTAATCAGACCGGCCTCCACCGTATCGGAGCTCTCCTGCTCCACAGTGAAGCTGAACTTGCCCTCATACTGCTGTAGCACGCTGTCCTTCGACTGACCGACCAAATTGCTCGGTACGGTGGTCATGCCGGAAGAAACATATATGGTGATGGTGGTGCCCTTGGGAACCGACTGACCGGCGGCAGGATCGGTTTTCGTCACCATATCCTTGGCGATGTCGGCGCTGTCTTCGGTTTTGACGGCGGCGTTCACCTTGAACCCGGCGCTTTCCAGAATGCTGCGCGCCTCTTCCTGGCTGCGTTCCTTGACATCCGGAACCTGAGTGGACTGCGGGCCTGCGGAGAACCACACCTTCACGGCAGATCCCTTGGCCACCTTGGAGCCGGCGTCCGGGCTCATCTTGGTGCAGGTGCCTTCCGGCTCGGTGGAGTCGGTGTCTTGCTTTTCGGTCATCTTCAAACCCGATGCCTTGAGTTTGAGCTCGATGCTGTCCTTGGATGTGGAAGCGTTGCACACCTCAGGGATGGTGACGGTGTCTTCCGAGGACTTGTTGCCGGAGCCGTTCATGGCGAACACGATGCCCACAATGACAAGCACTGCAACAATCGCTGCGATCACCGAACCGATGATGATCTTCTTGCGCTTCTTGGCCTTGGCCGCCGCCGCACGCTGCTGCGCACGGGACTGCAACGCCGCTGAGTTGGCACCATTGGCCGGTGGAATCTGCTCGAACTGACCGGTCACCGGGTTGAATGCTTGGGTGGGTTGCTGATGCGGTTCCACCGGCGTGGTGGGCAAATCACGTTCGGCTTCCTTGCGGGCCTTCATATTCGACAGGTCCGTCAACGGGTTGAACGCGGCCGCCACCGGCACGCCGCCGTTCATGTAGGTCAGGATGTCGGTCTTGAATTCGGAGGCCGTGGCATAGCGATTCTGGCGGTCCTTGGCCATGGCCTTGGCGCAGATCGAATCCCACATCTTCGGCAGCCCCGGCACCACGGCGGATGGCGGCGTGGCGACTTCGGAAACATGCTGGTAGGCGATGGCCACGGCGGAATCGCCGGTAAACGGCGGGCGGCCGGTGAGCATCTCGTAGAGCACGCAGCCGGCGGAATACAGGTCGGAACGCATGTCGACGGTCTCGCCGCGCGCTGCTCGGGAGAAAGGTACTGTGCGGTGCCCACCACGCCCTGCGACTGGGTCATGGTGGCTGCGGAATCGTCCAGAGCGCGGGCGATGCCGAAGTCCATGACCTTGACCACGCCCTGCTCGGAAATCATGATGTTGCCGGGCTTGATATCGCGGTGGATAATGCCCATGCGATGCGAATAGTCGAGCGCGTTAAGCACGCCCAACATCACCTGTTCGCAGTCGCGCTGGCTGAGTGCGCCGTTGACCTTGATGATGTCGCGCAGGGTCTGGCCCTTGACGTATTCCATGACGATGTATGGCAGACGCTCGGCATCGCCGCTTTCGGAAGAAACCAGTTCTTCTCCCGAATCGTAGATGTTCACGATGTTCGGGTTGTTCATCTGGGCCACGGCGTGTGCTTCGCGGCGGAAACGGGCCAGGAAGATGTCGTCGTTGGCCAGATCGGCGCGCATGATTTTCACGGCCACGGTACGGCCCAGACGGGTGTCAAGAGCCACGTGGACCTCGGCCATGCCGCCACGACCGATGAGCTGGCCAAGCTGGTAGCGTCCGCCGGCCAATGCGGTGGGCATACTGGTGCTCATTGCTTATTCCCTCCCAATCTTGAGGCCGGGGCCTCCAAAACAATGCGTGGCGTGCTGGTCACTCGGCGCGGCAGTCGATTGCCGGACGTGGCCATGGCGGTGTCGGCCATTTCGGTCTGCTGATCCAGCAGACGGCGTTCGATGCGTGCCAGCGTACGGGACACCACCAGCGCGTCTTTCGGGCGATCCAACGGGTCCTTGGCCAGCATTGACATGACAAATTCGCGTAACTGGACGTCCACCGAGTCCGGCAGCGGAGGCACGGGATTGTTCACGTGCGCTGCGGCGATATCGACCGGAGTGGTGCCGGTGAACGGACGATGCCCGGCAAGGCCCTCGTACGCCACTACGCCCAGTGAATAGATGTCCGATTGCGGCGTGGCCTGCTGGCCCTGCGCCTGCTCGGGGGAGATGTATTGTGCGGTGCCCGACCACCATGCCGTCCTGGGTGATCTGGCCCTGACCCGTGGAGTAGCTCACACCGAAATCGGTGATTTTCACTTCGCCGGTATCGGAAACCATGATGTTGGCCGGCTTGACGTCACGATGAATCACGCCGTGCGAGTGGGCCACGAACAGGCCTCGCGCGGTCTGAATCAGGATGGGCAGCAGTTCGATGGGATCCATCGCGCCCTTGCTGTGGAACAGGTCCGCCAACGATTTCGAGGGGACGTATTCCATAATCAGAAAGCCGATGCCGTCATGCTCGTAGTATTCGAACAACGCAGCGATATTCGGATGCGCCAGATTGGCGGAATTATGGGCTTCGGCACGCAGACGGCGTAGCTTGGCCTCGGCGTTGGTCATGTCCGAGCGCAGCGCCTTGATGGCCACTTCACGGCCGAGCTGAATATCGTAGCCTTTCCAGACCTCGCCCATACCGCCTTGCGCAAGACGCGAATCAAGACGATATCGGCGGTGAATAAGCTGTCCTTCGATAAGTTTCACTGCTGCAAAGCCTCCTGCATCATCGCGCGCATGATCGGGCCAGCGGCGAGCGAACCGTATACATCTGTGTTATGCACCAACACCGCGACGGCGATTTGCGGATCGTCCGCCGGCGCGAAACCGATCACCCAGCCGTCGATGGCAGAGTTGTCGGTACCGATTTGTGCGGTACCGGTTTTGGCCGCCACCTTGATGCCGTCGATGGCCAGCTGCGGATTGGCCTCGGACACCACGCTTTCCATCATCGTGGTGAGCTTGTCTGCGGAATCCTTGCTGAACGCATTGGCCATGGTCTGCGGCTTGGTCTGCGAAAGCACGGTGAGATCGGCGGCGCGCACACGATCGACCAGCGTGGGCTGCATCAGTTTGCCGTTGTTGGCGATTGCCTGCGCGACCATCGCCATCTGCAACGGCGTGGCCGTGGTGTCGCCTTGGCCGATGGACGCCAGCGCAAGCTTGTCGTCGGTCGGATCAGAGGGGAATGTGGACGCGGTGGCCGTCATCGGGGTGCCCGTGGATTCGGTGCCGTCAATGGTGATGGTGCTGCCGAAACCAAGCTTGGTGGCCATGTCCGAAACCTTGCTCGCGCCGAGTTTCACGCCAAGCTGGGCGAACGCGGTATTGGACGACCATGCGACGGCCTCTTGCAGGGAGATCTGCCCGTTGACGCCATCGGCCTGTGCCTCGGCGTTCGGCAACTGTGTGGCGGTTCCCGGCAAGGTATAGCTGGCGCCCGCAGGAATCTTCGTGTCCGTCTGATAATCGCCGGTTTCCAGCGCAGCCGAGGCGACGATGGTCTTGAACGTGGACCCTGGTGGGTACAGCTGCGAGGTGGCGCGGTTGATTAGAGGGCTATTTTGGCCCGCAGAAAGTTCGTTGTAGGCCTGAGACGCGGCTTTGGTGTCATGGGTCGCCAGTTTGTTCGGATCATAACTGGGCGTGCTCACCATGGCGAGGATACGGCCGGTGTTGACTTCGATGGCCACCGCCGCACCATCGCGCGTACCGAGCTGATCGTAGGCAACCTGCTGCAGCTTGGGGTCGATGGAGGTTTCGATGGACGCGCCCTGATCCGTAGCGCCGGTGAGCATGGCCTTGGCCCGCTGCCAGATCAATGAATCGGCCTCACCGTTGAGCAGCATGCTGCGGGAGGCTTCCAGGCCGCGATCGGCGGTCTGGTTGATGGAGAAGAAGCCGGTGACCGGAGCATACAGCGGACCGTTGGAATAGGTGCGCAGGTATTTGAACGCGTCGTTGACCGGCTCGGATTTGGCCATGACCGTGCCGTCCGAGGCCAGAATGGCACCGCGGTAGGCGCCGAGCTGGTGGTACAGCGAACGGGCGTTGCGCGGATCGTTGTTCAGCGCGTTGGCCCGTACCGCCATGATGATGGTGGACGACAGGCCGAGAATCACGAACAGCGCGACCACGGCGGTGAAAAGCTGACGAAGATATTTGTTCATACGCGAGTGCCTCCGTTAACGGGAGGAAGCGGGGGAATCGTGCCGGTAGCGTGTACGGTTCATCGGCTTCGGCATACGACGGAGTGGTGGTATCCACGATGGGGTCGTCAAACGATTCCGACTCGGACTGCGACGCCGTAGCCGACGCGCTGCGAGGCTGAACGATCGGCTCAGTGGCGCGGGCCCGGGCCTCAAGTTCCTTGTTGCGCAGCACGGCCAAAGCCTCGTACTGGAACGTATCCGAGGTCAGCTCCGGCTCGGGCGCATTGGCCGAATTCGAGATGATGATGAGCAGGGTCGCGAGAATATAGTTGGCGATCAGACTGGAGCCACCGGCCGCCATATAGGGCAGGGTCAGACCGGTCAGAGGAATCACCAGCGTGATGCCGCCGACCACGGTGAACACCTGGAAGGCCATGGTGAACACCAGTCCGGAAGCGAGCAGCTTGCCGAAGCCATCCTTGATTTTCATGGCGGTGATAAAGCCGGAGGCAATGATGAGCAGGTAGAGCATCAAAATGGCCAGGACGCCCATCAGACCGAGTTCCTCGCCCAGAGAGGCGTAGATGAAATCGGAGTTCGCAAACGTAACGAGCGAAGGATGGCCTTGGCCGAGACCGGTGCCGAGCATGCCGCCTGATGCCAGGCCGAAAATGCCGGTGACCAGCTGCCAGGAGCCGCCGGGGGTCTTGTTGTATTGCTCGTTGCTGAACGGGTGCAGCCAGGCATCGACTCGCTGACCCACGTGGCTGAACATGCCTGCGGCCAGCACGGCACCCGCGGCGAACGCGATCAGACCGATGATGATCCAGCTTTTACGGCCGGTGGCCGTGTACAGCATGGCCACGAACATGGCGAAGAACATAAGCGAGGTGCCCAGATCATGCTGCATGATGAGCACGCCCATCGAGGCGATCCACACCACGATGATCGGGCCGAGATCCTTGATACGCGGCAGCTGCAGACCGAGCATCTTCTTACCGCCCACGGCCAGCTGGTCGCGATGGTCGAACAGGTAGGCGGCGAAGAAGAACGCAAGGAACAGCTTGGCGAACTCGCCCGGCTGGAACTGGCCCAGTCCCGGAATCCTGATCCAAATGCGCGCGCCGTTCACTTCCTGACCGACAAACGGCAGCATCGGGGCGAGCAGCAGCACCAAGCCCACCACCATCGACACGTAGGAGAAGCGCCGCAGCACGCGGTAGTCCTTCAGGAAGATGATGAGCAGCGCGGAAAGCACGATGGCGATGCACAGCCAGATCAGCTGACGTTGGGCAACCGCCCAACCTTCGCTCTGGTCAATGCGAGCGATCATGGTCACGCCGGTGGCGGTCAGCAGTAGCACGCAAGGCAGAATCGACTGGCTGGCGTACGGCTGGAAGCGCACAATCAGCCCCCACAGCACCAGAAACAGCACTACGGCCAATGCCAGCATGCCGGCGTATTGCATAGGGAATTCGCCGGCGGTGCGCTGGAACATCTGGATGAACGCCAACGCACTGATTGCCATGGCAATCAGCAACAAAGAAATCTGACGTAGACGGGTAACGATCATTGAGAATCTCCCGTGGCCGCGTTGTCGGCCGCTCCGATACCGGATTTATCCGAGGAATCGGATGAGCTTGACGAACCGGACTTGTCTGACGAGGAGCCGGACTGGCTGGACGAATCCTCGGTGCTGTCCTTGGAATCGCTCTGGGAGCTGTCTTTGGAACTGTCCGGGGAATTGGACGCCTCGGCCTTCTTGGCGGCGTCGGCTTCCTGCTGCTTGGCCAGTTTGCGCATTTCGGTGCGGATAATACCCACATGCGACTGCGCTTCGTCCAACGAACCGACTGTGATGCCTTGGCTCAGCTGGTCACGCCATGTCTGAGGCAGGTCCGCGGTGGCGATATTGGTGGTCTGCACTTCGTGCGAAAGCTCAAGTCCAAAGAGATTGGTCGGCACGCCACGATAAATGGCCACGGTGCCGTTGCTATCTCCCACGTAGTAGTGCGTCTGGCTCCACGTGTACGCGCCCCAGCCAGCGCCGGCCAATGCCAGCACGGCAAGAATGCAGGTAATAATCACCGCAAGCTTATTGCGGCGCTTCTTGGTGCGCGTGGCCTTCTTCTGCTCGACCTGCTCATCGCGGATGGCTTTGGCCACATCCGGGTCGTTGGGGTCGGCGGACAGGCGCCCATCCGGCTTTTGCACCACCGGAATCTCACCGGTATCGGGATTGGCTCGTTCACCGGTCTCCTCGCGGACGGTGGACGGCTGCACCACGCGTGTGGACGACGGTTTGGCCGTGGTTTGCGCGGTCTCCGCCTCGTGCGCGCTGGCGGGCTGAATCAATGCTGCGGCGCGCTGGGCGGGGGAATCATCCTCACGCAGTGCGGGCGCGGTAGCCACCGGCTCGTTGACGATGTCGGCAATCGGCTCAAGATTACGGCTGGCGGCACCGCCGACCAACGGCGTTTGGTGCGGCAGATCGAACGCATCGGCATCCAACGCCAACGTGGCATCCGCAATAACGGCCGTGACATTATCGGTGCTGCCCGCCCGCAGTGCCATCTGCACCAGACGCTGCGCGCATTCGCCCTGATCGGACAGCGTGGTCATCGTCTCTTCGATGGTGGAATCTTCCAGCACACCGCACAGACCGTCCGAGCACAGCAGCCAACGGTCGGCGGGGTGGGCTCGGCGAATCGAAATATCCGGGCGCGGGTCAATGTCAAAGTCGCCAAGCACGCGCATCACGACGTTGCGCTGCGGGTGGTTCTTGGCTTCGGACGGGGTGATACGACCGGTGTTGATGAGGTGCTGCACGTAGCTGTGGTCGCACGTGATGCGGCTCAGGTGTCCGTCGCGCAGCAGGTAGGCGCGCGAATCGCCGATATGGGCGATGACCCAGTAGCCGGCCACCAATGCCACTGCGGTAACGGTGGTGCCCATGCCGGCAAGCTTGCGTTCGCGCTTGGCCTTGCCGACGATGGCGTCATGCGCGGCCATAACGGAGGTCTCCATCATGCGGGAGATCGTCTCGACGTTGCCACCGGTGTCGTCCTGCTCGATGTGGGCCAGTGACCGGATGGCGATGGAGGATGCCGTATCGCCGCCGGCGTGACCGCCCATGCCGTCGCACATGGCGATGAGATGCTCGCCGGCGAAGGAGGAATCCTGATTGTTCGCGCGCACGGTGCCCACATCGGACACCGTGGTGGAATACAGGAACAGCGGTTGTGAAGCGGCGGATTTTGGCATGCGGCTACCTCAGTTCGAAGGTGGTGGCGCCGATGCGCACAGGAATACGAGCGGGCAGAATGGTGGGGCGGTTGATGCGCTGCTGGTTGACCACGGTGCCATTGGTGGAGTTCAGGTCTTCAATGGCCCACTGCCCGGAGCGCGTGTCACGGTAGACACGGGCATGGTGGGAAGACACGAATTCGTCATCGAGCACCACGGTGTTCGAGGCGGCGCGGCCAAGCGTGATGTCGGCTTCGGCCAGCGGCACGGAGCTGCCGGCAAGCGGACCATCGATGATGACCAACAGGGTAGGCTGCGCCGAGGCGGCGGACGACGCGGAAGCGCTGGGCTGGCGATGCGGGCGCGGCGCAGCTGCCTGCGGCGTTTCGGCCTTGGCCTTATGCACTTCACGCTCACGGCGACGACGCGCGCGCGAAGGTCGCGGACTGAACGTCTCGATGTCCTTGCGCAGCGAACGTACGGCCAGCCAGATGAATATCCACAGCAGGATCAGGAATCCATACTTGAGCAGGGCGAATGTCAGTTCGGTCATAAGTGGACGACTTTCGGGCGTGTGCTCGACTACTCCTGGGCTTGGGCGGAGGCCCAGTACAGGATGCGGGTACGGCCGATGGTGATGGTGTTGCCGTCGAGCAGCGTGGCGGCGGGCACTTGGTGGCCCTCCACGTACGTGCCGTTGGTCGAACCCAGGTCGCGGGCGATCACGCCGTTATCCGTGATGTCGATTTCCAGGTGCTTGCGGGAGATGCCCGGATCGTCGATGACGATATCGCAACCGGAACCGCGGCCGATTACCGTCTTGTCTTTGGTGAGCAGGTACTGGTTGCCGTTCACCTCGAGCACCGGGCTATCCTCGGTCTGCGCATCGGTGGTGACCGGCACGGCATTGCCCTGCACGGATTCGGAGGTGAGGTTGAAGTTGCCCTTGGACAGGTCAAGGTCTTCCTCGAAGATCACGATCACCGGGCCCACGAAGGCGTAATGCTGGCTCTTCGCGTACTCGGTGAGGTTATCGGCCAGTTCGTTGGCCAGGGTCTCGCTACCCCATGCCTCGATACGGTCGAAGTCAGGAGTACTGAGCTTGAAACGGTATTCATTCGGGGCCACCGTGCGGTCACGGCCCACGGGCATGGCCTCGGCGTCAATCTCGCGCTCCAAGGCGCTGGAAAGATCGACAGGCTGCAGGTCTTTGGAGCCAAACTTGGCGAATACTCCGTTGACTGCACCCTCCACGCTTTTTCAAAACGGTCGAGAACGCTCATAGTCCTCCCTTTCTAATCTTCACCCATCCTACGCGGTGATGGGAATATGAGACAAAAACCGGTCTTTCACGTGACGATGAGTGCAAAATATCCAAAAATTCAGGGCGGAAATGGGTGCGGCGCACCACCCGAGGTGCTTTACCGGTGGAGCACCTCGGGTGGGATGCGCGTGTTATCGATTTGTCAGGCCAGCGCGTCGCGCAGGAAATCGCGCTGGAGGGTGAGCAGGTTTTCGGCCACGGTCTCGTCATTGGTCATATGGGTGATGCCCGTCAACGGCAGGAAGGTGTGCGGGCGACCCGCCGCCATCAGGGCTTGCGAGAGGCGCAGGCTGTGGGCGATGGTGACGTTGTCGTCGGCGAAACCGTGGATCAGCATAAGCGGGCGCTCGAGTTTCGGTGCGTCCTGCACGATGCCGTTTCGGTAGTAGACATCCGGGTCGAGGCCCAGATAGCGCTCGGTGTAGTGCGTGTCGTACAGCGTCCAGTCGGTGGGCGGGGCGCCGGCGCATGCGGCCTTGAACACGTTCGGCGCGTCCAGCACGGCCAGTGCGGACAGGAAGCCGCCGTACGACCAGCCGATCATGCACACCTTGTCGAGGTCCGGCATGGGAATCGCCTCCCGCTGGCGGGAGGTGGCGCGAAGCGCCGGTGGGTGGTTCTCGGCGTCTGCCTGATCGCCCGCAGCCGGCTGTGCCGCACGTGATTCCACATCGGCGTTGAGCCGGGCGACGGCCTCGGGCAGGGCGTTGACGGCCTCGACCTGATCGGCCAGCGTTACGTCCTTCATATCCTCGAAGATCTCGCGGTCCCATGCCGGGCCGCGGCCGGTGGTGCCACGGCCGTCTGCCGTGACCACCAGGAAGCCTTGGTCGGCCCACCACTGGCCCTCCCAGTAGAAGGACTGCGAGGCGATGACCTGCTGGAAGCCGGGCCCGCCGTACGGCTTCATCAGCACCGGCAGCTTCTCGGCGTGCGCGTACGGGCTTTCCGGGCTCGGCGCGATGATCGCCGTGTACAGCTGGTGCTCGCCCAGTCGCGTAAACGTGACGTTCGGTGTAAAGCCGGGTTCGGCCGCCGTGGACGCGATAGTGGCGCTCTGTTCTCCCAGAATATGCCGCATCTGGGCGCGGGCGGAACGCATATCGCGGCCGGAGACCACGATGCCGCGCTCGCCGCGCGAGGCGGTCCACTGGCCGGAATCGGTCGTGACCGGCGTGATCGTGCCGTTGTAATCGATACTCACCACGTCGAAACTGCGGGCGTCGTGGTCGCCGAATACGGACTCGGTGGCGGCCGCATCGGCCCAAGCGTCCGGCACCTCAGGCGCGATTTCGGGCGCGCGCTGCACCACGGCCAGCACATCCTCGTCGGTCACGGCGAGCACCGTGCGCACGTTCCAGCCAGCCGGCGTGAACGGGCGGCCGTCCATTGTCAGACGGTTGGTGTCCGTGGCCATATCGTTGAGCGAGCACACCAGACGACCATCCGGCGTGTAGGCGGGCGTGCCGTGAACCAGGTCGATCCACTGCTCGTTCGCGTGCTCCTCAAGCACGCGCGTGGCACCCAGCGCGGCCCCATCCGCCTCGACCGCCACCTCAAGCACCTGATCGCGGGTCTGGCGGCGGTTCTGCACCAGCACCAGCGGATCGTGGCCGCGACGCCAGTTCACGGCGGCCACATACTCGTACGCCTCGCGATCCCAATCCACATCGGCGTTGCCGGTGATGCCCGCGTACCGGTCGTTCTCATCGAACGCCAGCGTGATCACGGTCAGGTACACGTCGGCGTTGCGGGTCAGCGCGCGCGGGTAGCGGCGGCCGGCGTCCGGCTTCTCGGGGTCGGCCGGATCGCTGATGTACCAGGTCGGCTCGTCGGCGGTGTCGAAAGACTCGAACAGCACATGCTGCGAATCCGGGGCCCACCAGAAACCGTCGTATCGGTCCATCTCCTCGCCGGCCACGAACTCGGCCAGACCGATTTTCCACGTGTTTTCGGCCGGATTGCCGTCCTCATCCTCCACGCTCACGCCGTAGACCGCGGTGATGCGGTCACCTAGCTCGCCGCCGATATCGACCAGCATCAGGTAGCTGCCCGTGGTGTACAGCACATGTTCGCCATCCGGGGCGATGCGCGGGTTCAGCACCGGCGTGTACATCGCCGGGTCCTCATCGAGCCATTCGCCGGCCAGTTCACGGGTGTGCGGCTCGGGTGCGCCGGTCTCGTCATTCCAATCGATGTCGGTCAGGAACAGGCGGCCGTTGATGGTGAACACGATGCGATTGCCGTCGTCATCTGCGGAGTATCCGACGATGCCGGTGCCGCCTTCGCGCGCACGCTCGCGGCGGGCCTTCTCCTCGGCCGGCACGTCCTCGCTGTCGGCGGTTGCGCCCAGCAGTTCGCGCGGGTCGGCCAGCTTGGTCTCATGGTGTTCGCCGGACTCGTCGAACCAGCTCAGCCACAGTGCGGTCACCAGATCCTCGGGGCCGTCGGAGCGCAGGAACAGGGCCCGCGAGCCGTCGCCCACGGTCTGTGCGGAGCGCGGTGCGCCGCAGCCGAAGCGCAGCGTGCGCGCCCGGAGGCGTGGGAAATGCTTGATTGCGTCATTGACATCATTGGTTTCGCTCATACCTCACAACCTACGCGCTGTGCGGTCAGTGGCGCGCAGGCTTGCGACGCATTCCCGGGAATGTGTCGTGGTGTGGGTGCGAGGTGTGGGCGTGAGGCTTGTCCTAAGATGGGAGCCATGCAGGTGACGATGATCGACGAAACAAGTACGCCGAAACGATGACCGACGTGGTGCTGCCCGCGCTCGAACAATGCTGCGAGGAGGGCTGGTTCGATCCGTCCGCCGCCGAACGTTCGGCCGGGATCGAGCCGCTGTCCGGCATTATGGACACCGGCGGCCGCTCGGGCCAGCTGCACTACCTGTGCTACGACTCCGCCAAATTCGACGCGATTCGCGAGCAAGGCGCCACCGCCACCTTCCGCGGGGCCATCGTCATCAGCCACGGCTTCACCGAGTTCGCCGAAAAGTACGACGAGCTCGTCTGGTACTTCCTGCTTGCCGGCTACTCGGTGTGTGTACTCGAGCATCGCGGCCACGGCAAGTCCGCGCGCGACGTGGACAACCGCTGCATGGTGTGGATTGATGACTGGCAGCGCTACGTGGCCGATTTGGCCGGCTTCGCCGAAACCATCGGCCAGCAGTACGCGGCCGGCATGCCGCTGAACCTGTTCTGCCATTCGATGGGCGGCGGCATCGGCGCGGCCGTGTTGGAGCGATACCCCACCCTGTTCGACAAAGCGGTGCTCTCTGCCCCGATGATCGCCCCCGCCACCGGCATGCCGCTGGGCGTGGCCCGTGTGCTGGTCGGCGCGCTGTGCGGACTCGGCTTCGGCAAGAAGCGCGTGTTCGGGCAGTCGGGCTTCACGCCGGAATTCTCGATGGAAGGCAACGAGGGCGCTTCCGAGGCGCGTGAACGCTGGTACTTCAAGCTGCGTTGCGAGAATAGCGAATACCAGACCTACTGCGCGGCGTTCGAATGGGTGCGCCAAGCGTTGAAGCTCAACCGGGCCATACTGAATCCGTCCGCCTGCGCCGAAGTGGAGACGCCGGTGCTGCTCTTCCAGTCCGGACGCGACATCTGGGTACTCAATAAGCCGCAGAATCACTTCGTCCAACTGGTCAAGGACGGCGGCGGCGAGGCGAACATCGTGCGCTTCCCCGAATCGCGCCACGAAATCTTCTCCATGCCCAACAGCACTTACAAGCCCTACCTCGAAAAGATCCTCGGCTTCTACGACGACCCCATGATTGCCTGCGCCGCGTACTGATGTAGCTCTTCACCCATTGTTCACCGTGCGGTCACCTTGTGGCCCGACCCGCTTTAGATGGCGGGAGAGCCATGGAATTATGGGCATAATGTCTTCTCTCCGCCGCCGCGGTTGCGGCCGCGGTATGTGCCGGCGTGCTCGCGTTGACCGGTTGCACGGCGTTCAATAATTCCGATGACGGCACAGCGGACGGCAACGGCACGTCCGCCACCACGCAGACCTTCCAGCCGTCCGGCGGCAAACCGACTGCCACCCTGAGCATTGCCTCCGGCTCCGAAAACAAGGAAGTCGCCGTCGCCATCCAGAAAGCGGCCGACCAATCCAACGTAGCCGTGACGATGCACTACATGGGTTCGCTGGAGATTATGAACGCGCTCAAGGCCGGCGGCCAGGATCACGACGCCGTCTGGCCTGCCTCCTCGATGTGGATTTCGATGGGAGACACCAAGCACATCGTCAAAGACGCGGCCAGCACCTCCACCACGCCGATCGTGTTCGGCATCGCCAAATCCAAGGCCGTCAAACTCGGCTGGGCTGACGACACCGGCGCCACCAAGCCCGTCTCCACCGCGGACATCCTCGCCGCGGTCAGCGACGGCAAACTCACGTTCTCCATGACCTCCGCCACGGTGATCGACAGCGCGCTCAACGTCTACCAGACCGCGCTCAGGAAACCCAGCTGGACCATTTGGGTGGTCGATTACTCCGGTTCGATGTCTGGAGAGGGCAAGAACGGCGTGGTCAAAGGCCTGAACGCGGCGCTCGACCCGGACCAGGCCAAGAAGTCGTACATCGAGCCCGCCAGCGGCGACGTGAACATTCTCATCCCGTTTGAAACCGAGGCCCACCGCCCGGTCAAGGCCACTGGCACAAGCACCAGCGACCTGCTGCATGAGGCCGATGCCACCGATGCCAGCGGCGGCACCGATATCTATGAAGGCCTGCTGAGCGCGCTCGACGAGCTGCCCAGCGAGTCGGAAGCCTCGCAATACACCACCGCCATCGTGCTCATGACCGACGGCCGCTCCAACTCCGATCATCAGGATGAATTCGAAAGCGCCTATAAGTCGCGCGGCCGTGATCTGCCGATCTTCTCCATCATGTTCGGCGATGCCGATCCCAGCCAGCTGAAGTCTCTCGCCACCCTGAGCAACGCCAAGGTATTCGACGGCCGCTCCGGCGACCTCGCCGCCGTCTTCCGCCAAGTCAAGGGCTTCAACTGATGCTCCAGGTAATCTGTGGATTCGTTGTCGGACTGCTGCTCGCCGGGCTCGGTTTCGGACTGGTCGGCGGCGGAGTGCCCGGCCTGATCGTGGCCGTGGTACTGGCCGCACTTGGGTATATCGCCGCCTCCACGCTCACCGAGCCGGAGCGACGCATCGGCAAAATGCTGGTTTCCGCCTTGCCCAACGGTCAGAAGACCGCCGATACGATCGACGCGGCGAACGCTCAACTCAACTCGATCGCCATGCTCACCAAGCAAGTACGTGACCCAGCCGTCAAAGCCGAAGCCAACGACTTCATCGCCGCTACCAAAGATTGAGTGCAATACGTGACCCGAGACACCTCCGCCTACCCGACGTTGCGCCACTACATCACCGTGTACGGCGAGCAGACCGAGAAACTGTTGCGCTCCTACGTGGACGTGGAAAGTTCCGGCGCACGCGATCAGATAGCCACGGTACGAATCGAAACCATCGAGGCGCTGCAAGTGCTCGAACAGACCGCCGCCGGCGAACTCAGCCGGGAGGTAAGCGCCAAGACGTTGGGCATTACGGCCGACTCCGACGCCATCCAACGGTTGGCCCGCATGGATGGATACGACGACGTCGCACCTTCGCCTGTGCCTTCCTCGGCTGCTGATGAAGGACGGCATGCGCCCAGTCAGACTCCATCTGGTGGCCCGGCTCACCAGTCGGACCAGAAAACGGACGCACAATGAAACTCTCCAAATCAAAAATCATCGGACTGATCGCCCTGCTTGCGGTAGTGGGCGTGGTCTGCGGCACGCTGGTGTGGCGGCAATCGCAACCAGCGCCGGCCGAACCGACCGAACAGGTGAGCATCACCGGCTACCTGGGCGGCGAGAAAATCGGCCTGTTCGATGACGCCAAGTTCAAGGCGCTCGCCGCCAAGCAAGGCATTGCCATCGACTATCGCAAGGCCAGATCGCTGGCCATGATGGATGCGGACCGGAAAGGCATGGATTACCTGTTCCCCTCCTCGCGCGCGCCGTCGAATACGGCAATGCGAAAGGCGTCAAGGCCCCCCAAAGCGACATCGTCTTCAACTCACCGATTGTGCTATACACGCACAAGGCCGTGGCGGACGGGCTCGTGAACGGCGGACTTGTGACCAAGGACGATTCTGGCGCGTACCACATGGATATGGCCAAAGCCGTGGACGCGATGGTCGCCAACACAACATGGCCGACGTCGGATACACGGCAGGCTACGGGCAGTTCCGCATCGACTCGACCGATCCGGTGAAGTCGAACTCAGGCAACGAATACGCGGCGCTTCTTGCCACGGTGCTCAACGGCGGGCAGCCGGCCATGGTCGATTCGGTGGCGCGCGACGGCAAGACCATCGCCTCCATCTTCGCCAAATCCGGCTGGATGGAGACCTCTTCCGAGGATTCGTTCAACCAGTTCCTGACCTTGGGCGTGGGCTCCAAGCCGATGATGGTGGGCTACGAATCGCAGCTGCTTGATTTGGCCGTGAACCAGCCGGATGCGTTCAAGCAGATCAAGGACGACGTGGTCATCGTCTACCCGACGCCGACCGTGTGGAGCACCCACACGCTGATGGCCTTGGACGAGAAAAGGCGGCACACTGCTGAACCTGTTGAAAACACCGGCGGTGCAGAAGCTGGCGTGGGAGCGCCATGGCTTCCGCGCGGCCAACTTCGCCGGCACCGATTCGATCAGCCGATTCGGCGTGGCCGGCACGCTCGACCAGATCCCGGCCGTATCCGAACTGCCCAACAACGATGCCATGCAACACCTCATCACCACCCTCCAATCCGCGCAAGCCAAACTCGTGGCCGACATCTCCATGTACGACACGATGTACACGCAGAACGCCCAGCAATACCGCGAGCTGAAAATGACCGTACTGGCCGGCAAGAAGGCGCTCGCCGACTTCAACGCCAACCAGCTGCCAGCGCTGGAGGCCGAGGCCGCCGCCAGTGGCGACGCCATGCAGGCGCAAGTGCTGAAGAACTTCAAGTCCAAGCTCGACCGTTTTGCCAAGCGACTCGACGACCTCGACCGCATCAGCGTGGTTACCTTGCAGACCGCGCCGCAGATCAAAATCATCCAGAACGCGGACCAGACCATCGTGGACAAGATCGACACCACCATCTCCACCACGATTCCGGTGTGGAAGAGTCAGATGGTGATCGCGCTGGGCCTGTCCAACCAGCGCAAGGTTCTCGACCTGCAGAACAAGGCCGACGATGTGACCAACAAGCTGCTGGCGCGTAACGCGGCCGCCCTGTACAAGGGTGCAGTGGACGCGGAAAAGGCCAACCAGCGTTCCGTGGTGGAAATCGACACGCTGGAGAAGATCAACGCCGAACTCATCGCCACCCTGAAGGAGACCGTGCAGATCCAGAAGGAAGGCGAGGCCAACCGCGAGGCCGCCCAGGTCAAGATGCGCCAAATCGAGTCCGACCTCAAAAACGCCTTGCTCGAAAACGCCCAGCAGATGTGAGCCGTTCGCGCGCCAGCATGCTCCCGTTGGCGGAGTTTGCGGGAACGTGCAACCATGCTCCCGTTGGCAGAGGTATATGAGTACGCCTACTGGTGTGCGTATATATGCTCCCGCTGGCGGGAGCTGGCAGCCGTAAGACTGGCTGAGGGTGGTCACGGCGCTCGGCTCGGCCGGCTTTACCGGCAGCCATTCCCGCCGCAATTTCTCTGTGGGCATAATCCCGGAATGATTGCCGCGCTCGGGAATTGGATGAAGTGAAGGTTAAAGGTTGAGAGCCCGGGAGGGTTCCGGAACCGGCCACGATAACCGCTGCTAGCCCCGCGATACGGGTTGGCGGCCGGCAGCCAAGCCGATTCTCTCCTAATCAAGGAGTACCGATTATGGCAATGTTTCCGGCTTTGATGAATGACACGATGTTCTCGGATCTGTTCGATGATCCGTTCTTTGAGGGTTGGCGCAACACGGACAACACGATGAGTGCCGTAATGCCCGCCAACATGATGACTACCGATGTGCGCGAGACCGACAAGGGTTACGACGTCGACATCGATATGCCTGGCTTTAAGAAGGAAGATATCAACCTTGAGCTCAACAACGGCTATCTGACCGTGTCCGCCTCGCGTTGCAGCGAGCATGAGGACAAGGCTCCGGCCGCTGAGGACGAGGCTTCCGACAGCAAGTGCGCTTGCGCGTCCGATTCGGGCAAGTGGCTGCGTCGCGAACGCTACATGGGCTCCTGCTCGCGTAGCTTCTACGTTGGCGAGGACGTGAAGGAGTCCGACATCCACGCCAGCTACCGGAACGGCACGCTGTGCATCCAGGTTCCGAAGATGCAGGCCCAGCCGCAAGTCGAGTCCAAGCACCAAATCGCGATTGAGGGCGTGACGATACTTGATTCGTCCCGAAGTCCCGCTTCGAGTAGCTTTGCCCCCTCTGACGAGGGGGCTCCCGCGAAGCGGGTGGGGGAGAGATAAATCGTAACCAAACCATGCTTCCCACGCTCTGCCGTCACCGCTTCAACGCCGACTAACCTGACAGACGGCGGGAAACATAGCCAATGCAAATGCCGGGTAGGGATTTACCCTACCCGGCATTTTGCTGTTTCAATCACCGAACCCCACCCTGTTCGCGCGCCGGTCGCGTGCCGTTCTGCCGCTGTACACATCCGATGGGTAGAGTGACTTCGAAACGATGCGAGAGAGGCGGACATATGGCGAACGGCGCACAGAACGCAAGCGGCACACCGGCACCGGCGGCAAGCCATTCCGGCGGCCACGTCGTATCCGCGCGCGCCACGACCATCGGCCTGATGGCAATCCTGCTGTGGAGCTTCATGGCCGGCACCGTGCGCATCGTCTCCGAAAACTTCGGCGCCACGCTTGGCTCGGCCCTGATCTACACGGTCGGCGGCATCCTGCTGCTGATGTTCCGGCGCCCGGCCCCGATTCGCGAGTTCCCCAAGAAATACCTGATTATCGGCGGCCTGTTGTTCGTATTTTACGAATCGTCGATATCCCTCTCGCTGGGTCTGGCCTCTACCGACGCATCCTCGGTGGAAGTGAGCCTGGTCAACTATCTGTGGCCCACGATGATGGTGCTGCTGTCGGCGGGCGTATCCCATCGCAAGCACGCGGTCGTCAAGGTGCTGCCGGGCGCGATCGTGGCCACTGCCGGCGTGGTGTTGGCGGTCGGCGGTAATTCCGGGCTCGACTGGCATGCGGCCGTGCAGCATATCGCCGCCAACCCTTTGCCCTATGCGCTGGCGTTCGTGGGCGCGCTTGCCTGGTCGGTGTACGCGGTGTTCACGCCAGCCATGAGTCATGGGGTGGACGGCACTTCATTGTTCTTCCCCTGCGTGGCCGTGGCGCTGTGGATTATCCACTTTGCGTCCGGGCAGGGATGGCCGGCCGAGCCGCCGAGTCTGGTCGCATGGCTGTTTGTGCTGATTGCCGCGGCGGCGATTGGCGGTGGTTATGCCTGCTGGGGATACGGCATTCTGCATGGGTCTATGGAGCGGCTGGCTATTGCGTCCTATGCCACGCCGGTGCTGTCCACCGGGGCCAGTGCGGTGTTGCTGGGTTTGGCGCTGTCGCTGCCGTTTTGGTGTGGCGCGCTGCTGGTGGCCGCCGGATCGGTGCTCAATTACTTGGTCAGTGCGCGCAAATAGCGGGGTGACTTTGCTCATGGGGCGGTAATAATCCCATGGGGCGGTAAACCCTCATGGGGCGGTATCCCAAAATGACTTTATTCTGCGGTTTCACAATTTCTTCAAACCGCCCCATGGGCCTTTTACCGCCCCATGGATAAATTACCGCCCGATGGGCAGCAGCAACTTACTCGCCGCGGCGCTCGGACGGGCGGCGAATCGGGTCAAGCAGCGTATTCGGATCGGAGATGCCGAACATGCTGCGCCCGCCGGTGGATTCAGGGTGCTTGGCGAGAACGGCCAGCGAAATCGCCCCCGGAATCATAATGATCACCAAAAGGGCCGCCAATCCCCAGTTCACGAAGAATCCGAGCCCCAGTACGATGGCCACCACAACCACCACCGTGACGATAATCGTCAACAGTGCTCGACGTGGGTTGGTTTCCCTGGCCCAAGAGGTGCTGGCTGCGGGCTTTGCTGTTGAACTGGCCGCGGCGTTTGTGGCTGTTGTGCCATCAGCCGTGACGGTCGTGGGCCTTGCCGCCGCGCTCGTCGCGGGGCCAGTAGGGGCGTCAGACACGTTATCGGCGGCATTGCCGGTCGCTGCTGGACGTTGTTCGTTTGCGTGAGTCATATCCACCAGCATATTCCCTGCTTCCGGCTGAAGCTGGGACAAGCCTGCGCGCCGCTAATCCAGCGCCGACACTGGCCTTGAACTGCGGGCGCCAGACCGGATGTGAACAGGCGCTGAACGGAGTCTGGGGAAACCATGAGAACTCGCGACAATTTTTGTGAAATTGGGTGACGCTCTATGAATCGCGCGCTAGTGTTGCGTGAGCTTACAAGGCGAGGAGCCTGGAGCGCGGGGGTGAAGGATGAAGAACTCCGTTTGGAAAACGTTCATGGAATTGTCTCTGGTCGCGGATCGATGTCCGCGGACCGTGTTCGGACTGACCGCGATCGCGGCAATCATACTGATTATTGGGCTGGCATTGAGCAAGAGCAAGAAGCGCGGCCGCCTGCACCCGCTGATTGTCTCGCTGATTGCCGCCGTGCTCGCCGGCGCGGCTGGACTGCTGGTTGCATGGCTGGTGTCCGACGTGTTTATGGTGTTCGGCGTATCGCTGGGCTGGCCGGTGATCTTCACCATCGCGGGCGGCATCGCCGGCGTCGGCTTCGTGATCGCCGCAGCCGTGACCCTGCGCGGGGTCCGCCGTGCGCTGGCCGTCGTGCTGGTGCCGCTGGTGCTGCTGTCCACCGCGCTCGGCGTGGACTCGATTTACGGCGAATACCAGACCATCGGCACCCTCGTCGGCTACACGCCGTACGCCTCGCTCGGCTCAATCGAGGTACACAAGGCCGCGATGAGTGTCAGCGACTGGCATAGCAAGGCGCAGAAGGGCAGCCTGCCGTCCATGCCCAGCCAAGCAAGGTGCTCACCGTCGACATTCCGAACACCGAATCCAACTTCACGGCCCGCAAGGCGATGATCTACCTGCCGCCCGCCGCGCTGTCCGACCGTCCGCCGGCCTTGCCGGTGATGGAGCTGTTGGCCGGGCAGCCCGGTAGCCCCAGTCGCCTCATCGACGCCGGCAACATCGCCGCCACGATGAATGCGTACGCCGCCAAACATGACGGGCTCGCGCCGATCGTGCTCGTGCCCGACCAGAACGGCGAGGCCACGCACAACAGCCTGTGCGCCGACACCACGCAAGGCAACGCCGAAACCTACCTCACCACAGACGTGGTGAACTGGGCCAAGAAGATGCTGCCCGTGGCCAAATCGGCCCGCATGTGGGCGATGGGCGGGTTCTCGCAAGGCGGCACCTGCACCACGCAGCTCGTCCCGCGTCATCCCGAAATCTACGGCGCGATGCTGCCGGTGGACGGCGAACTCAAGCCGACCAATGGCAGCGTCGCCAAGATGGTCCAGGAGTATTTCGCCGGCGACCGCAAGGCGTACGACGAACAGGTGCCGGTCAACGCCATCGCCGCCACCGGTACGCCCGAGCAGGCGCTGTTCACCGGTGCTGGCGAACGGGACAAGGAATCGATTAGCAACATGCGCACGATCGCCGACGCCGCGCGCAAAGCCGGCATGGAGGTCACCGAGCTGATCGTGCCCGGCACCGGCCACGACTGGCACGCGGTGCAGGCGGTCTGGCGGCCCGGTCTCGACTGGTTCGGCGAACGGACCGGCTTGGGCGAGATGACGAAATCGTTGAAGGAGTACCCACAAGTGGAGGTGTTGCAATGAGCGAAGAATCGCGTAAGCACAACAGTCATGCGGCGGAAAGCTGGCGCGAACTGGCCGGCGACGTGCGACAGTGGGCGGACGGTCATCGACTGGCCATCACTGCCACGGTGGCGCTGGTGGTGCTGAACTTGGTGGTGTGGCTGGTGGTCGCGATGGCCGGATTCGCGTTCCCGCTGCGGCTCGACACCAGCATGGCCGAATTCGATTTCGGCAAACTCTTCTGCACGCTGTTCTTGGCGCGCGGCGTCATCCAGCTCATTCTTGATGCCGCGCTGTGGCTCGTCATGCTGTCAATCGCCGAGCCGTGGCTTGGCGCGCACGTACTGTCGGCACCGCGCTCGCCTGCGCGCTCGGCGGCGTGATCGTGGGCCTGACCTTGTGTGCGGCGGCCGGATGGCTGTTCCAGGACTCCCAATTCGTCTCCCGCATGCAGTTCGCATTGAGCCCGCTGGTGTTGCCGGTCGGCGCGCTCATGGCGGCCAGCGCGTTCTGCAGCCACCTATGGCGCAGGCGCATCCGACTCGTCGGCTATGTGGCGATCCTGGTCACGTTGCTCTACAGCGGCAACCCCAGCGGCTACTGCATACTCGCCGCCGCGCTGATCGGCCATGCCGCCGGCCGTGTGATGGCCGGGCCGCCCGCGCACGTCGAAGCCGAATGGCACTGGCTGCGCAGCACCTCCTTCGAGGCGCGGCGCATATTCGCGGCCATCGCCGTGGTACTGGCCCTGGGGCCGGTCATCGCCATCACCTCCCATAACCATGCGGGCCCGCTCAGCACGATCGGCCTGCTCATGAGCCCGGTTTCCGTCGACGATGGCATGTTGGCCAAATGCCTGGCCGGTGACACGCACGGCGGATGCTTCCTGCAGTTCGATCTGTTGCGGGCCTCGATGCCCGGCGCGGTGCTGCGCTCGCTGCTGCCTACAGCCGTGACCTTGGTGCTGGCGTGGGGCCTGTATCGCGGACGTCGGTTCGCGGCCATCTGCACCGTGGCCATCAACCTGTTCACGGTGGCCATCGCCGTCGCCTACTATCTGGTCGTGCCGCTGAGCTTCGCGCCGGACGGCATGGCCTCCCTGCTGCAGCACGGCGCGATCGTGGCCTGCGTGGCGAACGTCCTGCCCCCGCTGCTGTTCGCCATCGCCCTGCTGGCGGCGATGAAACACTTCCCGATCCGCATCGGCTGGTGCAGGCTGGTCGGCGGCATCGGCGCCATCGTGCTGGCCTGGCTGGCGTGCGCCGCCATATACCTGATATACGGCATCGCCCAACCCGCCACCTTCTCGCCACGCGCCACCGCCTCGTCGCTGCTGGCCGAACTGCCGGGCCGGTTCCTGCCCATCGGCTTCCTGAGCCATATGAAGCTGTCGTTCGTGCCGCGCACTCCGATGGCCTCGATCATGTACCAAGGCGTCGGTCTGGTGTTCTGGATCGTGGTGCTGGCCGTGGTGATCCACTGGATGGGCGACGTGAGCGAATCGAACGAGCGAGCCCGGGCGCGCGCCGAACGTCTGGTCGAAACCGGCGGCGAATCGATGAGCTTCATGACCACGTGGGAAGGCAACAGCTACTGGCTGTCCCCACGGGCAGATCGGCCGTGGCGTATCGCAAGCTCAACGGCATCGCCCTGACCTGCACCGGACCGTTCGGCGATCCAGCGGAATGGATGGACGATCTGAACGGTTTCACCCAGTACTGCGTGGAACGTTCGTTGTCGCCGGTGTTCTACAGCGTGCATCGCGAACAGCGCGACGCGTTGCTGGAGGCCGGCTGGAGCTCCATCGAGGTCGGCAGCGAAATGGTCGTGGACCCGCGCGGCTGGAAGACGACCGGCAAGAAATGGCAGGATGTGCGCACCGCCATCAACAAGGCCAAGCGCGACGGCGTGACCGATGTGCAGTCCACGTTCCTGGAAGCGTCGCTCGATGTGCGCGAGCAGATCGAGGACATCTCCGAGGAGTGGGCGCAGCTCAAGGCGCTGCCGGAAATGAAGTTCACGCTCGGCGGTGTCGAGGAACTGCGCGACCCGCGCGTGCGGCTGCTTTACGCCATCGACGCGGACGGGCGCGTGCTGGGCGTCACCAGCTGGCTGCCCACCTGGCGCGACGGGCGCATCGTCGGCTGGACGCTGGACTTCATGCGCCATCGCACCGACAGTCCCAACGGCATTATGGAGTTCCTGATCGCGCGCATGGCCGAGCGCCTGCGCGACGAGGGGCTTGCGGATCCTGAGCATGCCGTAGAGTTCATGAGCCTGTCCGCGGCACCCTTGGCCGGCATGAACCCCGAGCGAGACAATGCCCGGGAAGGCGGGGTGCCGGCCGGCGAAGGCACGCAGGTGCTCCAACACGCGCTGCAGATCGTGGCCGACTGGATGGAACCCGCCTACGGCTTCCACTCGCTGTTCAACTTCAAGCGCAAGTTCCAGCCCACCGAAGCGCCGGTCTACGTGTGCTACCCGGACCCGGCGGCGTTGCCGCAGATCGGGCTCGCGGTGGTGCGCGCCTACGTGCCCAGCGTGACGCCCGCCGAAGTAGCCGGCATGCTCAGCACGCTGCGGTCGTGAAGGTGTGCACACGGGTACGCAGGCTAGCCGATTCGAGCCTGAGACGGGGTATCTGCTTTCAGAGAGGTACATTTGGCCTCTTGCGGACAACTAACTGCCTTCAAAGAGGTACCTGAACTCTGAAATCCCGAGTATGAGCGTTGCAATGACGGCGTTTGTACTCGGGATTTCCCGTATTCGGTACCTCTTTGAACGGAGAAAGCATTCTGCAGAAGCCCGAATGTACCTCTTTGAGCGGCGAAAGCCCAGCGAGAAGGGCGCAGAAGGCGCTATCTCCGTTTCGAGGGGTTGATTTGGCCTCTCCGGGAGGTCTACTCCTGCTTCGAGGGGCTGATGGCCGAGTATTCACGCTCCAAAATCGGCGGAATGGCGTTGACGCGGATGGGCTTTTACATGCGGTCTAGCTGCCGACCAGCCCCTTGAAACGGGAGTAGACCTCCTGCGAAGGCCGAATCAGCCCCTCGAAAGCGGTTTTGCCGGTGCAGAGGTGTCGTTGACTGCATCGCGAGCCGCCTCGACGTAGTAACGTGGGGCGCATGAGCGAACGTAACGAACACAATGACGGAAATACGCAAACCGCATACTTCGCCGGCGGCTGCTTCTGGGGGCTGGAGCGCTACTTCCAGAACGTCGACGGCGTCACGGACACCACGGTCGGCTACGCGCAATCCACCGTCGAATCGCCGGCCTACGAGCAGGTATGCGCGGGCGGCACGGATGCGGCCGAAACCGTGAAAGTCGAGTTTAACCCGGCACAGGTCAGCCTGCGGACGCTGACATTACTGTTTCTGGAGGTCATTGACCCGTTCTCCGTGGACCAGCAGGGCGAAGACCGCGGCCGGCAGTACCGCACTGGCATGTTCTACACGGACGAGACGCAGCGCGCCGTGTATGTGGCGGCTCTGGAGCAGCTGGTCGACCGCCAGCCGCAGCGCCCGGCCGTACTGGTCGAACCGCTGCGCAACTTCTACCCGGCCGAGGCACATCATCAGGACTATCTGGTGAACAATCCCGGCGGCTACTGCCATGTACCGATCGCCGCAATCGCGAACGTAAAACGCCGTCAGAAGTACGTGGAACGCATCTGGGATCTGACGCTTGAGCAGTTCGCGGTCACACAGAACGCCGCTACCGAGCGCCCGTTCGTCAACGAGTATGACGAGGAGTTTGAGCCCGGCATCTACGTGGACATCGTCAGCGGCGAGCCGCTGTTCTCGTCGCGAGACAAGTTCGATTCCGGCTGCGGCTGGCCCGCGTTCTCCCGCCCGATTGCCGGTGACTTGCTGACCGAGCATGAGGACCACCGCATTCCGGGCCGCGACCGCATCGAAGTGCGCACGTCGGACACACAGATTCACTTGGGCCACGTGTTCACCGACGGCCCGGCCGACCGCGGCGGCCTGCGCTACTGCATGAATTCCGCCGCCCTGCGCTTCGTGCCGCGCTCGCGCATGGCCGAGGAAGGATACGGCGACTGGATTTCGGTTGTGGATGGGGATGAGCAGGCATGAGCATGGAGAATATTGCGGGCGCTCGCAAGCCCGCCAAGCGTGAGGATGAGCACACGGTCGCCGGCGAGCATCGCATGATGCGCCGCGCGTAACCGTGGCATCGCCGCCACGTTCGTGTCGCATAATTGCTGCCCGGCCACGTCATAATTCGCCGTGCCGCGTGGGAGCGCTGTGGCGGCTACGACGAGTCGATGCGCGGCGACGCCACCGCCAGTCAAGCCTTCATGGCCCACCCCACCTACGGCGACGGCGGAATGGCCGCCGCCGTACGGTTGAGGAGCTGATGGTCAGCCGGCTAAATGCCGATAGAGCTCTGGATCGATTGGCCGGGCCAAACGCAGGACCGACAGGGTGACCTTCACACTGCCCTGTCCGGTTGCGTCAGGCTTGGTGGTGAGCTGAGGATTCTCAAACGCAGCGACGTGGCCAACGTAGTAGTACTTGCCATCGGCCTCTTCCGCCTTGCGCATGACGAATAGCGGGACGAAATGTGTGTGGTCCCAATTCGGGCCAATGCCGCTAAGCGCCCATCGGAATTCCGGAGACTGCGGAGTGCGTCCGTTCTTGCTGAAGTATTTCATTTCCTGTGTGCTCAGGAATTCATCCTCGTATTGGCTGGCCGCGTATTTCACGAAGATGGGCATGGTGTTGGTTTCCTTGTCGAGCAGGTAACCACCCACGTTTTGCGGAGTGTTTTCCTTCTTCCATCCGCACAGGCGCATGACGTCAGCCATGGAATATTTGCGCTCGTACAAGAACATGTGGTCGAAGACCTGTTGCCTGGCGGCGGCCTCGCGGAACATATCTCGGCAATTGGCCATACCGGTGCGCAAAGTGTCCGCGAAGAAGATGCGGAACGTTCGGTTCGTGGCAAGTATGTCGGCGAATCTGCTGCTCAACCGATATGCGGTGTCGCTTCCTGTGCCGGTGCTGTTCAAGGTTTCGACCAATGGCTGGTTGCCAAAACGATTGCAGTTCGGGCCGGTGAAATATGAATAATCGAGCACGCTGATCGCAGAGTCGAATTGCGCGTCTGAACCATCGGCCAGCGGGAATTCAGTACGAATCGCATCGAGCAGTTCGCTGCGGCCGATTGACGAGCCCGCACTCCAATGCTGAGGTACGTCGTCGTCGAGCCGTTCGCTGACGAAATGGCATAGCTGAGCAAGAATGACCAATTCGTGCGGTCGCAATCCGGGCAGCAGCAGCTCCGCTGCCATCTTGAGTATCGCGTCTTCAACGTCGGTCACCGGCTCCAACTGATCCTCAAATGTCGCTTCATGATGTTTGCCTTTGCCCAGGCTTTTTTCACGGGAACGCACGAAATCAAGATAGTTGCTGCGCTTCGATGCGATGGTATACGGCAGTGAGGGGTCGTAGTTATAGATGTCCGTAAGCATGGGGATGCGGCCCAGCTCGTAACGGACTTGGCGATACTGTTCGGACAGCTTTTTCATGTCGGACCAGTCGGCGGTGTCCAAAGACTTAAGGATGCGCTCCTTGGCGATCGGGTCGAAACTGATGGACGACAGGCCGATTGACTTTCGCTGCAGGTTCTTGCGAGCCCTGTCGCGGTCGCCAGTGTTGCCGTATAACGCCACCGGAATCAGATAGTTGTTGTTGTAATTGCCGATGAAATCGATAACCACAACGCTTTCTTTGTGAGGGAATTTGCGCAGTCCGCGCCCGAGCTGCTGCGTGAAGATAATGCTGGATTCGGTGCTGCGCAACATGACGATTTGGTTGACGGCGGGAATATCGACTCCCTCATTGAACATATCGACAGTGAAGAGATAGTCGAGTTCGCCTTCAGTGAGCTTGCGGACGTATTCGTCTCGCTGCGCTTGGGACACGGGCCTGCCGTCATCGTCCGTGCTGGTAACGGCAGCGGTGCGATAGGGGCGTTCATCTTGTTGATTCCACTGCTGGTTAAACAGCTGGGACAGCTTATGGGCTTCCTCCTGTCGGCTGCAGAACACGAGTCCGGTGACCGGAATGTTGAACTGCCCATATTCCTGCAACTTGTCAATGATGTAGCGGACTCGCTTTTCGGTGGCAAGCTGCTCGATCTCGTACTTGAGCTGTTTCGAGTCCTTCGCATCAAGACCCTTGGAGACATCGAGACGATGGGCGATTCCATTCGGATCGTCGTCGGAGCCAAGGTATTCCGCAACGCCGTAGTAGTGGAATGGACAGAGCATGTTCTCGTCCAACGCCTTTTGCAAGCGAATTTCGTACGCGATGTTATGCCCGAATAGCTCGAAGATGTTGATGCCGTCGGTGCGCTCTGGCGTGGCGGTCATGCCGAGCATGAAGTCGGCATCTTTGAAATGATTGATGACGCGCTGATATCCTTCGGCTCCAGCGTGATGAACTTCGTCAACCAGAACGTAGTCGAATTCATCGGATTTGAATTGCGCCAAAACCTCCGGCTGCCGCATCGTCTGTACCGTGGCGAATACGTAGCGGCGGTCCTGTTGCTTGCTGGTGCCTGAATACAATCCCAATTCGGATTCATCACAGCCGAGCACCTTTTGGTAAGAGTTCATTGCGGTTTGAAGAATCATCTGCTGTTGGGCGATGTACAGCATGCGCTTCGGCTGGCATTCGCGTACGTCGAATGCGGAAAGGTACGTCTTTCCGGTGCCGGTGGCCGACACGATAATTGCGCGGTGCTCGCCTTGTTCACGAAGTTTCTTGAGATTCGCCAACGCCTCCTGTTGCATGGCGTTTGGCTGAATGTCATGCCCCTCAAACGACTGCAGAATCTCATGACGCGGTGGGGCGTATTTCTTGAAATCTTCCTCATACTGTTTGATCCACTCTTCGGTCAGCGGAACGGAATCGGCCACCTGTGAGTCGATTTCATCCTGGAACTGCCCGACCAGCTCTCCATCCGCCAGCGATGAGACTTTGAGATTCCATTCGCGTTGCGTGGTCAATGCGGCTCCAGTGAGATTGGAACTGCCAACGTACAGGTCGTAATAGGGCGTACCGTCTTTCATGCGGCGAGAAAAGATATATCCCTTTGGATGGAATGGCTGTCCTTGAGCCATTGCGGCCACTGAGGCATTGCGGGAGCCTTCCCACACGCGAACGTCAACACCAGTGGTGTTCTGAAGATGCAGCAGCTCCCAGAATGCCCTGGGATCGTTGAAATGATTTTTCGTTGAGGTAATCAGTGTGCCCGCTCGGGTTGCTGTTTCATGGTGACTTCTGAAGTCTTCAAATAAGCTGAGCACGGCCTCAGCCGAGACGAATGCGACAGAAATGTCGAAGGAATCGCTAGTAGCCAAGGAATTGCCGATTTCCTCGCGCATGGTCAATCCACCGGGGCGATTTGCGATGAGGGTCGGCTTATATTCGCCGGGAGCATCTGAGCGCGGCTCGATCAGACCTGAGATGACATCTTCGAGGATTGAGGGTGTCGGGCCAGGATCACTATGTTGCGTGTTGGCCGGAGAGCTTGAGGTGCTGGCCAGATTGATAGACATGTTGTCTTGTTCCCTTGCGATTCGAATTGTTTGTTGATGACTGCATGACTGCATGGCTGCGCTATGGCGCATTCATCGGAGCGTCAGCTGTTTGCTGGCGATAATCGCGACTGCTTCGCGATCTACCGGAGCCCAGTTCAATGTCGGCATATCGGCAGGATTCAGCCATCGGATATCAGTATGCTCGGTGAGATGCGGTGTGCCGGCGATGAGGTGACAGACGAATGTAGTGAGCCGTACGGTCCCAAAGTCGTAGGCGTATTCGCTGGTGCACACTTCTTCCGCGACTTCAACTTCGCATAACAGCTCTTCTTCGATTTCGCGGTGTAAAGCCTGCCGCGCTGTTTCATGAGGTTCGATTTTGCCGCCGGGGAATTCCCAGTATCCGGCCAACGACTTCCCCGGACCGCGTTGTGCACATAGTACGGTGCCGTTGGTGACGATTGCGGCTCCCACGACGTTAATGATTTTGCGTTCCGGATCCATGAACAACCAGGATACAACGCTTCAAGATCCACAAGCGATCCACGATCCTCGACAGTTTCGCAAGAACGATCCTGATTCAATCGGAACTACTGGAATCGCAGTGTTCTAGGGCATTTGTGGAACGAAAAGAAAGGCTGATCAATGGTGAATGAACGGCAGACCGATACGTGTGCGGACGTGATGTACAGGCGTGAACGGCAGAGAGGCTGTGGCGAAGCAGGGCTGGACTTCGCCCCTTTCATTCCCTCACAGGATGAAGTTGATCAGCAGATGAGCGCATTGGATGACAAGCTTGTGTCCAAGGCTCAGGAACAATACGCGAACCGAGAAATCTATCCTTTGGACGAGTGCTATCAGTTGGACGGGTCGACGTTTATCTCAGCCGAGGCGTTTGAAGAGATTCTTGGCGACGAGCAAACGCATTATATGGCTTGGAAAAACGGCTGTATTGATAAGCTGTCCATTGATTATTGGGAGATGCCGGATGTGATGGCCTATCTTGTGGAGCGCAGCATTGCGGAAGGTGACGGCGGTGAATGCTGTTATACGGATGCTCAGCCGATTGATTATGCGGAAGATTGTGCGTACTCGCCCAGCGAGATGTTGGAGTGCTTAGGCGCCAATTGGCAAGAGCAGGGTGTTGCCGATGATGGTTTGAGTTACGCGTTGTACGGGCACCCGAATATCAATGTCGAGAACGTGTCCGGTTCGATGATGGTCGTATCGACGGAGCAGCCTGGGCTTTCGGTGATGGTTGATTATCGCAGCGGAATTTGGGTGGTCCAGCCGTTTGCCCATGACGAGTCATTTGGGTCTGCGATTCAGTTTGGTGAGCGGCTTGCGCCCGTTGAGGCTGGCCTTTTGCGGCCCAATGTCTATCAGCATTTTTTGGAGGCGAAACATGCGTTTGATTACGCAATCGCGTGGATTGAAGATGTTGGGGAAGGCGCTCTCGACTATTGTGGTAGCCAAGAGAAGCGATCCGTTTCCGAGGTGAGATTCGGGAGCGATCCGACTCTCGGCAGTGATTCATCTACGCAGACAAGCCAAAGGAGCCTCGCCATGATTCTCGTCACCACCACCCCGTCCGTCGACGGATACACCATCACCAACTACCAGGGCATCGTCTTCGGCGAAGTGGTGTCCGGTGTGAACATGTTCAAGGATCTTGGCGCGGGCCTGCGTAACATGTTCGGCGGCCGCAGCCAGGGCTATGAGGAAGAGCTGATGCGCGCCCGTAACGAGGCCATTGCCGAAATGCAACAACGCGCGGAGGCGATGGGTGCGCACGCCGTGGTCGGCGTGGACATCGACTACGAGGTGCTCGGCGCCGACAACGGTATGCTGATGGTTACCGCGTCCGGCACCGCCGTGCAGATCGCGCGTACGGCCTGAGCTCATCGAGCACAGGCCAAACCTGGGCCAGAACTCGTCCATCAAGCCGCACTCTGTCGGTTATCGTGACGCATTACACTGGCGCTCATGACCATACGAATCGAAGCATACGACCGGCTGCCCGACGCGGCCCGCGCCATACGCGAGCAGGTGTTCATCCGCGAACGCGACTGGCGGCCGGAATTCGATGAATGGGATGCCGTGTCCGTGCATCTGCTGGCGTTCGATTCGAACGATGCGCCCAATCGCCCCGGCCTGTCCGCGCAATCGGCCTCGTCTATTCAGTCCGGCCAGCCCGACCAGAATCGCCCCGTGGCGACTTGCCGGTTCTATGCGGACCCCGACCATCCCGACCAGCCCGGGCGATACGTCATCGCGCGGCTCGCGGTGCTGACCGAAGCGCAAGGCAGGCACATCGGCTCGCGGCTGCTGTCCGACGCCGAACGCCGCATCGCGCAAGCCGGCGGAACCATGGCTGCCGTGCACTCGGAAAACGACCACTACAAGTTCTACGAACAGCGCGGCTACCGGCTCACTGACGAGGTCTATGAAGGCGGTCGTCACGGCTGGCTGGTCAAGGACCTATCTCGTAACGTATGAAGGTCCGCCTCGGTGCTGGGGCGAGCGAACCTACAGCGCGCAGGCAATCAGATAAATCGCCACGACGTGGCAGGCGTATCCGATAACCGTGCCCAAGTGAAACACCTCGTGAAACTCGAACCAGCCGGGGACGGGATTCGGCTTGCGTAGCGCAAAGCATACGGCGCCGGCGATGATGAGGTTCCAGTACTTGGCACATATGAGAAAACCCCGGAGCGTTGGTATTCCAACGTTTTCCGGGGTTTCTCCCTGCGTGCGAGTGGGGGGAGTTGAACCCCCACGAGCATACACTCACTGCCACCTGAAGACAGCGCGTCTACCATTCCGCCACACTCGCAGACAATCGACTAACTTACACCCGGCTGGGTAATCATGCAATCTTCGGCGTGTCGCATGGGCGGCAGGGATATATCGCTCGTGGGTCTTCTGCGGGTGCCGTGATCTTTGACGGTGGCGACACTCCCCTCAGTCACTTCGTGGCAGCACAAGCCGCAACGAAGGAGAAAAACTCACAACCCTGGCCGGCGCTCGCCGTTGCCGTAGAAGTGGGCCAGCGCTTCGTCGCGGAACTCATCAAAGTATCCGCCGTCGATCGAGGCGCGGATGTCGTCTAGCAGCTTCACGAAGAAATGCTCGTTGTGGATCGTGGCCAACGTGAACCCGTTGAACTCGCGGGCGCGCAGCAGGTGGTCGACGTACGCGCGCGAATAATGCTGGCATGTGTAGCAGTCGCATCCCTCCTCCAGCGGCCCGAAATCGAACTTATGCTGGGCACGCTTGATGTTGTACCGGCCGGCGCGCGTGTAAATCGCGCCGTTTCGGGCGCAGCGTGCGGGGGCCACGCAGTCGAAGGTGTCGCCGCCGTTCTCCACGCAAGCGAAAATGTCGTCCACAGAGGCGATACCCAGCACGTGGCGTGGGCGGTTTTCCGGCATCGCGTCGCAGATCCATGCGCAGGTGTCGCCGATGATGCGCTTCTCGATCGCGCCGCCGATGCCCACGCCGTCGAAGTCCAGAGAGGCGATCTGCGAGGCCGCACGTCGGCGCAGATCCTCGTAATTCGCGCCCTGCACCACGCCATACAACGCCTGATACGGCTTCCCGACTCGATCAGCCGTCAGCCGCTGGTGCTCGTCCACGCATCGGCGGGCCCAGCGGAAGGTGCGCTCCACCGAGTCCTCCTGGTAGGAGCGGGTGTTCATCAGCGTGGTGAGTTCGTCGAACGCGAACATGATGTCTGCGCCGATTTTGTGCTGGATGCCCATCGAAATCTCAGCGGAGAAACGATGTGCGTCACCATTCAAAGGCGACTTGAACGTCACGCCGTCCTCATCCACCCAGGCCATGCGCTCCTTGCCCTTGGCGATGATGTCGTCCGACTTCATGCCGGTCACGTCCATCGCCAGCGTCTTCTTGAAGCCGACGCCCAGCGACATCACTTGGAAACCGCCGGAATCGGTGAACGTGGGCCCATCCCAGTTCATGAAACGCGCCAAGCCGCCGGCCGCGTCCAGCACGTCCTCGCCCGGGCGCTCGAACAGGTGGAAGGCGTTGGCCAGCAGGCACTGTGCGCCTAGATCCTTCATCTGCTCGGGCAACACGGCCTTCATCGCGGCTTGCGTGCCCACCGGCACGAAGGCAGGCGTGCGAATATCGCCGTGGGGCGTGTGAATGATGCCGGTGCGGCCGTATCGGGCACCGTCTCGCCCAAGCCCGCTGGCCGTGGATGGCAGGCGGGTGATCGTTTCGAAATGGAAGGCGCTGCGGTCGCCGGGCTGTCCGGGCTGTGCGCCCAACGGATGTTCAAGAAGGCTGATCGTCATATGTTCACTTTAGGCAGAAGGGCCAGAAAAGGGCCGGAAATTGTGAAGAACTCGGTTTCGAGGGGCGGATTTCGCCGCTCCCGAACGTCTACTTCCGCTTCAAGGGGCTCCCGGTCAAGTAGGCCGGCTGCAAAAATGGCGGAATGGCGTTAAATGAGGGCCCTTGATACTCGGAATTGACCGCGCGAACAGCCCCTTGAAGTGCAAGTAGATGTTCCCGAAACAGGAAATCAGCCCCTCGAAGCCGAGATGCCCATAAGACTCTGCGATGATTACGCATAGACTTTCAATCAACGTTCAGAAAACCTCCAGATTGACTGCCTTTACTACTGAGGTAGCACACGAGAAGTGGCAATGGGCAAGTGCCCGAATAGCCGCCGAACAGACGCGATAGGAATTTAGGAAAAGGAGCAGCAATGGCTGACGAATTTAACCCGCAGGGCGTCGACCAGACCCCGCGGAATAACGAAAACCCCAATAGTACTGCCGATACCGGCAACGCCGAGCCGAAGAACCCGTTTGTGGGTGGCGACTCGGTTGATGCCGGCAACGCCAGCGATTCCAGCGAGCAGCAAGCCCCGGTTTCCTCGGCCGCCCTCGCTGCCGATCAGCAGCCTACGCAAGCCGCTACCGAGCCCATCCCGGACTACGCCTCCGCCAAGGGCGAGAGCACGGTGGTCTCCTCCTCGCCGGCTTCTCCGGCAGCGCCGGCCGCAGGCCAGACCTCGGCCACAACTCCGCTGTATCGTCCGGCCCCGGAATATGGCGCTTATGGTCCGACCCCGACTCAGGCACAGGGCCAGCAGGGCGGCCAGGCCGGCAGCAATGCCCAGCCCACGCAGCAATTCCCGTTCGGTCAGCCTGCACAGCAAACCCCACAGGGCCAGCAGGACAACCGCAATCCCTACTACACCAATAACCCGCAGCCGCAGGGCAACGGCAATCCGTTCAATCCGCCCACGCAGCCGCAGCAGAACAACGGCAACCCGTTTGCCAGCCAGTCCGGTCAGAATGGCCGGAATGGCCAGCAGCCCCAGCAGGGCGGTCTGTTCGGTTTCGGCACTCCCGGTACCGGTACGCCGAACGGTCAAGGCCCGGCCCAGCCGGGACAGCCCGGTCAGCCCGGCCCCGCCAAGCAGGGCATGTCCAAGACGGCGAGCAACATCCTCATCGCCGTGGTCGCCGCCGTTCTGGCTGCGGCCCTCTGCCTGGGCCTCGGTTACGGCGCCCTCACCAGCGGCCTGATCACCTTGCCGACCAGCAATTCGCTGTCCAACGTCAGCTCGAATAAGTCCGGCTCCGGGTCCGCCACCGCCAAGAGCGGCGAAGCCCCCGACTGGCAGACTGTCGCCAGCGATGTCTCCGGCTCCGTGGTCTCCATCCAGACCGCGTTGAGCAACGGCACCGCCAAGGGCTCCGGCGCCATCATCGACACCGAAGGCCACATCATCACCAACAACCACGTGATCTCCGGTGCCCAGCAGATTCAGGTGACGCTTGCCAACGGCAACATGTATTCCGCCACGCTCGTCGGCACTGACGCCACCACCGATCTTGCGGTCATCAAGCTCGACAACCCGCCGAGCGACCTCAAGGCCGTGGAATTCGCCGATTCCGACAAGCTCGCCGTCGGCGAGAACGTGATGGCCATCGGCAACCCGCTCGGCTACGACGACACCGCCACCACCGGCATCGTCTCCGCCCTGAACCGCCCGGTGACCGTGACCGACGACAACAACAACGAGATCGTCACCAACGCCGTCCAGATCGACGCGGCCATCAACCCCGGCAACTCCGGCGGCCCGACCTTCACGCGGCCGGCCAGGTGATCGGTATCAACTCGTCCATCGCCTCGACCGCCGCCTCATCCGACTCCGCCGGTTCGATCGGCATCGGCTTCGCCATCCCGTCCAACCTCGTCAAGCGTGTGGCCGACGAAATCATCAAGGACGGCAAGGTCAAGCACGTTGCCCTCGGCGTGGTCATCAAGTCCGACACGGTTGAAGCCGACGGCGTGACCCGCGGCGGCGCGACCATCACCAAGTCCAGCGCCACTGGCAGCGCGGTCGTCTCCGGCGGCCCGGCCGACAAGGCCGGCCTCAAGGAGGGCGACACCATCGTGGCCTTCAACGGCAACGCCGTGAACAACAACTACTCGCTGCTTGGTTACGTTCGTGCCGCGGCTTTGGGAGACAAGGTGACGCTGACCATCGTGCGCGACGGCAAGACCATGAATGTGGACGTGACGCTCGATCAGGAGGAGTCGTCGGTGAACGGTTCGTCCGGCTCCGATTCCAACGGCAACAGCCAGAATAACCAGAACAACCAGAACGGCAATGGCCAGAACGGTTACGGTAATGGCAATGGCAACAGCGATGGCGGCACCGGTGACGGCGGCGGCTTCTCCGACCCGTTCGGCCTGTGGTAAAGCCGACTCGACAACGTCACACGGTGTTGAGCGGTAACCGCTGAACACCGTGTCGGACAAGCAAAGGCCCGTGACAGTGAGCAAACTCCTGCCACGGGCCTTTCGTATGCGCGATTGTGCCCCGCGCCCATGCCGCCAACGTAGTTCGATATCCGGCATGTCGCGCAACGCTCGTTGATAGGGTAGGTCAAGCACTGAGTTCGGGCGGTGCTCCGAACAAAGCGCATAATTCAATACAAAACTGAACATTTCTTTACGCCGTGTATCGGAAGGTCGCGCGGGAGCCGAGCAAAGCGAAGCCCCAGGCAAAGCCGCCGGTGGGTTAACAAGGCGTGACCGCAGCGCCGATTGCGCGGGCCACGCTTGCCGTACCGCAATCGACTCCGTATACGAGCGTAAGGAGCAATGATGGGCGCACTCATCAGATTCTTCACCAAAATTCTCGACATCTGCAAGCTTGTGCCGATGCTTCCGGTCGTCGTCATCGCCGCAATTCCGCTGGCTTTACTGGGCGATTGGCGTCCGTGGGGCAATGCGATGGCGATTCCGGTACTTGGCAATCCGGGCTTCGGCCAGTGGCTGGTTATCGCATTGGTGCTGATTATCGTGATTGACACTGTGCGCGGCATGATTGACGATTTGCGCCACGGGCAGGTCGGGGTTGATGTGCTGGCCGTGGTCGCGATCCTCTCCACCGTGGCCGTCGCCGAATACTGGGCAAGTTGGGCGGTGACGCTGATGATTACGTCCGGCGAGGCCATTGAGGAATACGCCCAAGCCAAGGCCGAGCGCAGTCTGACCGCGCTTATGGAAGCCGCGCCGCAGACCGCACACGTCGTCAACCTGCCTGGTGTGGGGTGTGGGTTTGCTACCGATAAGGGCGATTCGTCCGATGGCTTCCGGCGTGTGGGCTTGGCGTCGGCTGCGGCCGCCGCGCACCGCTTCGACACGGTGCCGGTCGAGCAGGTGCAGCTGGGCGATGTACTCATGGTGCTGCCGGGCGAAACTGTGCCGGTTGACGGTGAGCTGCTGTCCGGCACGGCCACGCTCGACCTGAGCAATATTAACGGTGAGCCGGTGCCGCGTGAAGTGTTCGCCGGCGCCCGTGTGATGTCCGGGGCGGTGAACGGCTCGACTGCATTGACCATGCGTGCCACCCAGGTGGCCGCCGATTCGCAGTACCAGCGCATCCTCGAGCTCGTGGCCTCCGCGCAGGAGTCGCGCCCGGCCGTGGTAAAAACCGCTGACCGCTTGGCCGTGCCCTTTACCGTGCTTTCGTTGGTGATTGCCGGCGTCGCATGGGCGGTGTCCGGGGTACCGACGCGATTCGCCCAGGTGCTGGTGCTGGCCACGCCCTGCCCGCTGCTCATCGCCGCACCGGTGGCATACATCGCCGGAACCGGACGCCTCGCCGCAGCCGGCGTGCTTATCAAAGCACAGGACGTGCTGGAAAACCTTGGCCGCGTCACGCAGGTGTTCTTCGACAAAACCGGTACGCTCACCGTCAAGCAGCCGCAGGTGGTGCGCGTCGAGATGTTGCCCGGTGCCGCAACCCGTCTCAACGAAGACCATGTGCTGATGATGGCCGGCGCGGTGGAAAGCTACTCGGTGCACATCCTGTCCAAAGGCATTGCCAAGCCGGCGCGGAGGCGCTGGCCCGACTGCGCCAGCGGTTCGAGGATGGCCAGCGCCTGTGCCCAGAGCCGGAGGCCAGCTGGCCTGGCCATGGCCGGGAGTATCCGGTCGTCAAGAACATCAATGAAGACGCCGGCAAGGGCGTTTCCGGCGAGGTGAACGGACACGCGGTGCGCGTTGGCCGGCTGTCTTTCGCGGCTGCTGGGGAGGATGGATTCCTGGCGGTCGGCGAGGCTGCCCCCTCAGCCCGCGAAGCGGCCAGCTCCCCCTAAGAGGGGGAGCTCAGCAAAAGATGACCTGCGCACTCGCTTTGGCCTGCTGCAGCCGGATGAGATGGCGTCCTACGTGTCCGTTGACGGCCGGCTGATCGCGCGCATCGTGCTGCGCGATGTGCCGCGTGCCAACGCCAAGGCAGTGCTCGCCAAACTGCATGAGTTGGGCGTCACCGAGCTCGCCATGCTTACCGGTGACAAGCGGGCTTCCGCCAATATCATTGCCAGCGAAGTCGGCATTGACGAGGTTCACGCCGAACTGTTCCCGGAGGATAAGGTAGCCGCAGTCAGGGCCGCTACAGGAGCCGGCAAAACCGTCACGATGATGGTTGGTGACGGTGTGAATGATGCCCCGGTGCTCGCTGTTGCCGATATCGGCGTGGCCATGACCGATGGCACGTCCACCGCCGCTTCCGAAAGCGCTCAGGTGGTCATTATGAATGACAATATCGCCGCCGTGCCGCGCGCCATCGCCATTGCACGCCGCACCAAGCGCGTGATGCTTCAAGCCGTAATCGCGGGCCTTGTGCTTGCCACCATCGGCATGATTGCCGCCGCGTTCAACCTTATCCCGGTCGTCGTCGGTGCCTTCCTCCAGGAGGCCATCGACGTGGTGAGCATCCTCTGGGCCCTCACTGCCCTAATTGATCGGGACTGATTAAGAATATGAGGCTTCTGCTGTTTTTGTAGGTCAGTTGACTGACCGGGATGGTCGTATGTCGAGTCCACCGCATCGAAACATAATCGGGGCGATACGGTTGGTGACGTGGCGGAAACGGAAATCCCACCCACGAAAGCAGCAATAGCATCGGAGTTATTCATTAGGTCGATTTGACGTTTATTAGGTCGGTCCTTGGTCGGAGCGGCCCTTGAAACCCCGCCGTTCCAAGGGATGGCTTCAGCACCCTCCGACCTAATGGACGAAGAAATGACCTAATGAATGCAATCGAGGTCGTAAAGAGCCGTTGGAGGTGACGTCTTTAATGCCTCAAGGGATTCACTGATTGCACAGAATTCCTACTGCTCTGCGGCGGCTCTTTACCGTCGGCCTTCTAGCCAATCGAGGGGTGGAGGTGACGCGGATTCCTTGTGAGACATAACTATGCTCAACCCGACTGGTTACGTACTGTTGCTCACACGGTATACCGAGAACATCGCCAATTAAAGTGAGATGGCGGGCGAACCGGTCATGATAGGTTTGCCCGGATTTGATTTCGATCATCAGGCGATGATTCGGATCGGTGAAATCCAACAAATCCACCTCGACCTTGCTGGCATCGCGGTAGAAGAATAATTGTGGCTCCTGATTGGCGTTCAAATGCTGTTTCATGGTTTCCGCAATGATGAGGTTTTCAAATATATCGCCGAACTTGGGGTGCGCAACCAGTGCTTCGACCGTCCGAATGCCCAAGAGATGGCACAGCAAGCCAGTGTCATAAAAATAGAGTTTCGGCGTTTTGACCACCTGTTTGCGTGCGTTCGTGTAGAACGGTATGAGATGGAATGCGATGTAACTTGATTCCAGAATCGACATCCATGCCTTTACGGTTCGCGGACTTACACCAAGTTCATTGGCGATGTTGGTGTAGTTTATGAGTGCTCCGGAACTGAGTGCGCAAAGAGTCAAGAATCGGCGGAATTCAGCCAAATTGCGTACATCAAGATATTCGGAAACATCACGTTCGATATAAGTGTCGATGTAGTTCGAGAAGAACAGATTGAGCGGCATTCTCGTGTCGTAAATGCGTGGATAACCGCCTTGCAGCATAAACATATCCGAAGTAAGGGCCTGATCCGCCTTGCATGCTTCTTGGAATGAGAACGGCAATAACTTGACCAATAGGAAAACCCATAATCTGACATTAGCAGTGCTCGTAGGTTTCCCAAACGCACAAACTATGGCCTAATACACAGAATTCCCACCACTCTCCCTCTGTCGCAACGGAAGGCTTTGCGTTAGGCTAGAGCGCGTGACTGAATCCGTGAATACTGAACTCCGCATTGCTGTTATCGGCGCTGGCCCGGCCGGCGTCTACTCATCCGATATCTTCCTGCGCCAGCTCAAGAAGCTGGGCGAAGAGCTTGGCCTCGGCACCGAAGCGCGCATCGACCTGTTCGAGAAGCTGCCCGTGCCGTTCGGCCTGGTGCGTTACGGTGTGGCCCCGGACCACCCGTCCATCAAGTTCATCGCCTCCGCGCTTGAGAAGACGCTCGACAACCCGAACATCCACCTCTACTGCGATGTGGAATTCGGCAAGGACGTGACCCTTGACGACCTGCTGGCCCGTTACGACGCCGTGCTGTTCGCCACCGGCGCGGTCAAGGACAAGCCGCTGAACCTGCCCGGTGCCGACCTTGAAGGTGTGTACGGTGCCGCCAAGTTCGTCGATGGTACGACGGTTACCCCACCGGTGCCCGAGAATGGCCGCTCACGGCCGAGAACGTCGCCGTAATCGGCGGCGGCAACGTGGCCATGGACGTGGCCCGCGAACTCATGCGCAACGCCGACGACCTCAAGGCCAAGACCGATATTCCGGACAACGTGTACGAGGGCATCGGCCAGAACAAGGCCAAGGTGCTCCACCTGTTCATCCGCCGTGGCGTGGCCCAGGCCAAGTTCAGCGTGCAGGAACTGCGCGAGATGGAGAAGCTGCCCGGCGTGCAGCTCATCATCAACGAAGACGACTTCGATCTGGACGACGAGACCATCGAGGTGGCCGGCAAGGACAAGCTCACTCGTCAGATGGTCGAAGAGCTGTTCGCCATCCGCGAGATGGCCGAAGACATGGAGGATGACGGCGACGTCGACTTCGAAGGCAACCCGGCCGACCGCAAGTACTACGTGCACTTCAACTCCGCCCCCACCGAGATCCTCGGCGAGGACGGCAAGGTCAAGGCCATTCGCGTGGAGCGCACCGAAACCGGTGCCGACGGCAAGATGCACCGCACCGGTGAGTTCACCGACTACCCGGTCGAGGCCGTCTACCACGCCATCGGCTACAAGCCCGCCGAAGCCCCCGGCATTGCCTACGACGAGCACGGTGCCCACCTGGCCAACGCCAACGGCGACGGCCGCATCACCACCGAGGCCGACGGCGGCGAAGTGCGCGACCGCCTGTACGCCACCGGTTGGGCCAAGCGCGGCCCGGTGGGCCTGATCGGCTCCACCAAGTCCGATGCGCTCGCCATCGTGACCAACATGCTCGAGGATCTGGCCAAGGCCGCTGAAGGTGGCCGTGTGGCAGCCGACCGCGACCCCGAATCCATCGACCGACTGCTGGCCGAGCGCGGCATTCGCCCGATCGACTTCGCCGGCTGGAAGAAGGTCGACGCCTTCGAGCGCGCCGAGGGTGCCAAGGAAGGCCGCGAGCACAAGAAGGTCATCGAGCCCGACCAGATGCGCGAGCTCGCCCACGCCTGACGGCCCGCCCACGCCCGTCCGGCATTTGTCCGGCATTCGTCCGGCATTCGTCCACCCGGCCGCGCCCCGTGCGGACGCGGCCGGGCTCGGGGCCGGACGGGCCGGGCGAATATGGGACATTTCTCGCGGCGTATATCCAGCAATCATTCAGCCTGCGATTTTAGTGTGTGCATTATGGATGCCAAAGTACGGGTGCACGGCCATTTCAACGGCCTGAAGACAACGCTGCTGTTTGCCCTGATGTGGGCCATCATCATGCTGATTTGGTGGGCCACGGGCGGCAGTCGGCAAACCCTGAGCATCTATATTGTCATCGGCCTGATTACCACGTTCGGCACCTACTGGTTCTCCGACAAACTCGCCATCGCCTCCATGGGTGCGCGGGAAGTCAGCGAACAGGAAGCCCCGGAAATCTACCAGATCGTGCGTGAACTGAGCGCCAAGGCCGGCAAGCCGATGCCGCGCATCTACATCGCCCCCACCATGAGCCCGAACGCCTTCGCCACCGGACGCAACGAACGGCACGCGGCTGTCTGCTGCACCCTAGGCATCCTGCAGATTCTCAACGCCCGTGAACTGCGTGGTGTGCTGGGCCACGAACTTATGCACGTGTACAACCACGACATCCTGACTTCCGCCATCGCCTCTGCCATGGCCACTGTCATCTCCTACCTTGGCTATTCGCTGATGTATTTCGGTGGCGGCTCGCGAGACGACCGCGATAGTTCCGGTGGCCTCGGCCTGATCGGCGCATTGCTGAGCGTGATTCTCGCGCCGATTGCCGCGTCTTTGATCCAGATGGCCATCTCCCGCACCCGCGAATACGACGCCGATGAAGACGGCAGCTTGCTCACCGGCGATCCCGAGGCCCTGGCTTCCGCGCTGAACAAGATTTCCTACGGCGCACAGACCGCGCCGATGCGCAAAACCGCCGGCACCCAGTCCGTCTCCGCAATGATGATCGCCAACCCGTTCTCCGCGGTCGGTTTCTCGCGCTTGTTCTCCACGCACCCGCCGACCGATGAGCGCATAGCGCGTCTCATGCAGATGGCCAACGAAATGAACGGCACGCCGATCGCTCCGCCCACCTACTCCACGCGCGTCGGCAGGTGACGTGCTAGGATAACTATTCGTGCCTCGTTTGGCTGAGCATGCTCGTCACGTGAGGTGCAGCAGCCGTAAGGCATGCGGACATAGTTCATCGGTAGAATGAAAGCTTCCCAAGCTTTAGAGGCGGGTTCGACTCCCGTTGTCCGCTCCATTGATTTTCAATGATTTTCATTATTTCCGGGAAAGTGTCGCGCACGATCGCAAAATTACGCGCTATTTGAGCGCTTTGCCCGCGGAACCCAGCTGCCGGCAAGCCTCGACCACACGGGCGGACATGGAATCCTCAGCCTTACGGCCCCAAGAACGCGGATCGTAGAACTTCTTCTCGCCCACTTCGCCGTCGATTTTCAGCACCTTGTCGTAGTTCTCGAACACGTGGTCGGCGATTGGACGGGTGAAGGCGTACTGGGTATCGGTGTCGATGTTCATCTTGATTACGCCGTAGCTTACAGCTTCGGCGATTTCTTCCGGGCGTGAACCGGAGCCACCGTGGAACACCAGCTCAAACGGCTTGCCATTGGGGAAATAGACCATGCCGGCCGCGCTAGGCAGCTCGCCTTCGGCCACCGCGCGCGCCGCGCGCGCCTGAATGTCGCCGAGTAGCGACGGGCGCAGCTTGACCACGCCGGGCTTGTAGGCACCATGCACATTGCCGAATGTGAAAGCGGCCATGTACCGGCCACGTTCGCCCAAACCCAGTCGGCGGGCGACTTCGAGGCCATCTTCCGGAGTGGAATACAGCTTTTCATTGATTTCGGCGGAGTGACCGTCTTCCTCACCGCCGACCGCGCCGATTTCGATTTCGAGCACGGTGTGCGCCTTCTGCGACTTGTCGAGCAGTTCCTCGGCGATGTCCAGATTTTCCTTGAGCGGCACGGTGGAGCCATCCCACATATGCGACTGGAATGTGGGCTCCTGGCCTCGTGCCACCTGATCGGCCTCATGCGCGAGCAGAGGACGCACCCACTCATCCAGATACTGCTTGGCGCAGTGGTCGGTGTGCAGGGCGATGGTGATGTTCGGGTATTTCGCAGCCACTTCATGTGCGAAAGCCGCCAGTGCCAGCGAGCCGGTAACGCGATCATTGACCCCTATGCCGGAGACGTAAGCCGCGCCTCCCACGGAAATCTGGATGATGCCGTCGGACTCGGCGTCTGCGAAGCCCTTCAATGCGGCATTCAGCGTCTGTGAGCTGGTTACGTTGATGGCTGGATAGGCGTAACCGCCTCGGCGGGCGGCATCGAGCATTTCGGCATAGCGTTCCGGTGTTGCGATCGTCATGGCTTCATTATCGCGCGAGGCATGCCCGCTAGGCCCCGTTCTTCAACCTGTGCGCTTGTGCGATTGGTCACAGCGCCGCCTCGTACGAGTAGAAATTCGTCACCCATTCCGGGTCGTCGCACCCCCAGCCTCGCCCTGCGTGAGACGAAACTTCGCAGGGTAGAGGGTGTAAGGTAGTCTGTTTCCGGCGGAATCGTGCGAATGCGGAGGTGCATCATGCCTGGAATTGTTCTTATCGGTGCTCAGTGGGGCGACGAGGGTAAAGGCAAGGCTACCGATCTGATCGGCACCAAGGTCGATTACGTCGCGCGCTTCAACGGCGGCAACAACGCGGGCCATAGCGTGGTGGTCGGCGACGAGTCGTACGCCCTGCACCTGCTGCCCTCCGGCATCATCAACCCGAACCTCACCCCGGTGATCGGCAACGGCGTGGTCGTGGACCCGGAAGTGCTCTTCGAGGAGATTGACGGCCTGGAATCCCGCGGCATCGATTGCTCCCACCTCAAGGTGAGCGAGGCCGCGCACATCATCGCGCCCTACCACCGCACACTCGACAAGGTGACTGAACGCTTCCTTGGCAAGCACAAGATCGGCACCACCGGCCGTGGCATCGGCCCGGCCTACGCGGACAAGATCAACCGTGTCGGCATCCGCGTGCATGACCTGTTCAACGCCGACCATCTGCACGACAAGGTGGAGGCCAGCCTACACCAGAAGAACCAGATGCTGGTCAAGCTCTACAACCGTCGTCCGATCGACGTGGACCGGACCACCGAGGAGCTGCTGAAGCTCGGCGAACGCCTCAAGCCGTACGTGGCCAACACCGGCCTGATTCTCAACAAGGCGCTTGACGAAGGCAAGACCGTACTGTTTGAAGGCGCTCAGGCCACCATGCTTGACGTGGACCACGGCACCTACCCGTTCGTCACCTCTTCCAACCCGACCGCCGGCGGCGCCTGCACCGGCACCGGCGTGGGCCCCACCAAGATCACCCGCGTAATCGGCGTCTCCAAGGCCTACGTCACCCGCGTGGGCGAAGGCCCATTCCCCACCGAACTGCTGGACGAGTCCGGCGAATGGCTGCGTCAGCAGGGCCACGAATTCGGCGTGACCACCGGCCGCCCGCGTCGCTGTGGCTGGTTCGATGCAGTCGTCAACCGGTACGCCTCCCAGGTCAACGGCCTGACCGACATCGTGCTCACCAAGCTCGACGTGCTCACCGGCCTGAAGGAGATTCCGATCTGCGTGGCTTACGACGTGGACGGCGAACGTCACGACGATATGCCGACCGATCAGGCCGCTTTCGCCGCCGCCAAGCCGATTTACGAGACCATGCCCGGCTGGGACGAAGACATCTCCGACTGCCACTCCTTCGACGAGCTGCCTGCCACCTGCCAGGCCTACGTCAAGCGTTTGGAAGAGCTGAGCGGCTGCCGTATCTCCGCGATCGGCACCGGTCCGCAGCGCGATCACATCATTTCCGTGCATTCGCTGATTGACTGATCGGCTGCGTCAACAATCGTTCGACCGCAATTCACAGTCGATACAGCCGGATAGATAGATAGCCGATTCGTATGCAGGAACCGACGCCCAGCACCCAAGAAATCTCGGCGGCCCAAGTACGCGCCCAGTCCACGCCTTCTCCGCAAGGCGCGGCTGCTGCCGCACGGCCGCCGCAGATTCCGCTTGCTCCCATAAAAAGAGTCCAGGCCCGCTTCAATCCGCTGGCCGACGGCATGATGTACCTCGTCGTGTTCTTCGGTGGCATGCTGGGCACGGCCATGCGCTACGGCTTGGATCTGGTGATGCCCGCCACCGCCGCCCCGCACGGGTTCTGGCATTCATTCCATGTGCCCACATTCACGGCGAACATGATCGCCTGCTTTATCTTTGCATGCCTGACGTCCTATCTGTCTCAGGCATCCTGGATTCGCAAACGCATCCGGCAGCTCACTTCGCGCGGCATCGGCATGGGCATGTGCGGAGGCTTCTCCACGCTCTCCGCGCTGGTTATCGAGGAACTCACCAGATTGCAGGCGGACCATATTGCCGGTGCCGTATGTTATCTGCTCATCAGCTTCGCCGGCGGCCTGCTGGTCGCCTACGCGGGTGCCCGACTTGGCTTGGCGCTCACCGTGCGACGTATGACGAAGATCGCCGCCGACGCGGCAATGAACCAGCGACAGTCGCCGAACGGTTCCGGCCGCCACGTGACCGCCGGAGAAACCGTCGTCATGCCCTCTGGCTCCGATGACTCCCCCCTCAGTGCGCCGCCATCCTACGAGCCCGCGCCCATTACCGATGAGATTCCGCTGACCGGCGACCTCACCACAGGGGAGGTGCACTGATGACGTTCCTGCTCGCGTGCATGTGCGGTGGCCTCGGTGCCGTGGCCCGTTTCGTATTGAACACGTCGATTCAGCGATGGTGGAACCGACTGTTTCCGTTGTCCACGTTCATTATCAACGTAGTCGCCACGTTCTGTGCCGGCTTGGCCGCCGCCACATTCGCCCACCAAGTGGTGCCCGAATCGACGTACCTGCTGTTCGTCACCGGCTTCCTTGGTGGTTTCTCCACGTTCTCCACCGCAATCAATGAAATGGTGTCGTTGGCGCGTAACCGGCATCTCGCCATGGCCGCGTTCTATGTACTGGTCACCATCGTAGTGCCGGTGATCTGTGTGGCGTTGGGCTGGATCGTCGGTAGCCTGGCGCATTGATGCGCCTGTGTTCGTCCGCGCGCGAAATACCGCGATTACCGACTAATCGTCCATAAGACGTCTGTTATTTTCCTGTAACGAACCGGCTGCCCGGTAACGAGAGAGAAACCTCGACGCAACCGCGCGCGCTGATTGTCCTCCTAGGTTAAGAACCAATCCAGAGAGGACAGTTATATGACAGCCGTACACACTTCAATCCGGCGTCATCGACTGGGATTATTACTGCTGAGTGCAGTGTTCACCCTATTGATGGCGTTGAGTATCGCTACGCCAAGCCGCGCATTCGCGGCTGAGGCCGTGCCTACGTGCAACCCGACCGCCACGAACGGATGCGTTAATGGCATCCTGCAAGATGCGGATAAGAAGCCAATCGCCAATGTGGAGCTGAAGCTTTCCGGTCAGGAAGAGGCAACCACCACCACAGACGCGGAAGGCAAATGGGCGTTCTCCGTGAATGCCGATGGCAAATACACCGTGACGATGGATGAGTCCGTGGCCAAAGATCATGGTCTCAAGGCCGCCACCGCCGAAGTCGAAATTCAGAAGAACAGTTTCGACAAGGCTCGTCAGGTGGTTCGCCTCGACAAGCCCGCCGAGACGTCATCCACCAGCGGCACATCCGGTTCCGGTTCGTCGTCCACGTCCGGTTCCAGCTCATCCAGCACCGCATCTACGGGCGATGATGGTTCCGCAGCCAGCGCCAATATCGGCAAGCGTGTTTGGCAGCAGCTGTTTTCCGGTATCATCTTCGGCCTGATGCTCGGCCTGATGAGCGTGGGCATGAACCTGGTCTACGGCACCACCGGCCTGAGCTCCTTCTCCCATGGTGAGCAGGTCTCCCTTGGTGGTCTGATGGCTTACGTCGGTACGCAGCTGCTGCACTGGCCGCTGATTCCGTCCGCCATCTTTGCGGTGGTGATTGGCGCGCTCACCGGTTGGATCCAAAACGAGCTGATCTGGGTCCCGCTGCGCCGCAAGCGCGTGGGTACCATGCAGCAGATGATCGTGACGATCGGCCTATCGATGGCGTTGCAGTACATCTTCCAGTTCTTCTTCGGAGGCGATATCAAGGGCATCACCAAGTCCGTGCCGCCCAGCTTCCAGCTTGGCCCGATCACCACTGACGCGCCGACCCTGACTTCAGCGGGCATCGCCATTCTGGTGATTATCGGCGTGACCATCTTCCTGTACCAGACTCGCCTTGGCGCGCCACCCGAGCCGTATCCGACAACGCTGCGCTGGCCGCCGCCTCCGGCATCAACGTCGAACAGGTGGTCCGCATCGTGTGGATCATCTCCTGCGGCATGGCCGCTCTGTCTGGCGTGCTGCTCGGCATCTACCTGAACGGCATTTCCTGGAACACGGGCGCCACCCTCCTGCTGCTGATGTTCGCAGCAGTCACCTTGGGCGGCCTCGGCACCGCGAACGGCGCGCTCGTAGGCTCCCTGATCATCGGCATCGTGGCGGATATGAGCTCGCTCATCATCCCCAACGACATGCGTTACGCCAGTGCGCTGGCGATTCTCATCAGCGTCCTGCTGATTCGTCCGCAGGGCCTCTTCGGCAAGCAGCAAAGGGTGGGCTGAGCCATGGATCTCTTAACCATCATTTCCAACACACTGGGCGAACTCATCGCCCCGACCACGGCGGCATACGTGCTGGCCGCCATCGGTCTGAACATCCACTTCGGTATGACGGGCTTGATGAATATGGGACAGGCCGGCTTCATGCTGCTCGGTGCCTACGGATTCGCCATCACCCAGTCGATGGGCACGAACATGTTCACGTCGATTTGTGCGGCCGTCGCGCTCGCCGTGATCTACGCACTGCTGCTCGGTATCCCGACCCTGAAACTTGGCCCCGACTATCTGGCCATGGTCACCTTGGCTGCGGCTGAAATCATACGTAGCATCGGCCGCTCCACAGCCATGACCAATTTCACTGGCGGTTCTGCAGGTATTTCCCCGCAAGACTTCACCACGAAGTTCGAGGCGTCCTCGCCGTTGCCCGATGGCACGACCACCTTCCTGCTGTGGACATACAACAACAACATCGCGAACTCGTGGTGGTTGCGTATCGTGTCCTGGATTCTCGTGGCGATTGCCGCACTGCTGTGCTGGCGCTGGTTCCACTCCCCGTGGGGCCGCGTGCTCAAGGGCATCCGCGAAGACGAGAACGCGATTCGTTCGCTGGGCAAGAACGTGACCAAGTACAAGATGCAGGCCCTGATCTTGGGCGGCATCTTCGGCGCCATCGGCGGCATCCTCTTCGTGCTGCCGCGCTCCGTGCAGCCCGACTCGCTCGGCCGTGCGGTCACCTTCTACACATGGACCATCCTGCTGCTGGGTGGCGCGGCCACAATCTTCGGCCCGATTCTGGGCTCCTGCCTGCTGTGGGTGCTGCTCACCTTCGTCAAAGAGGTCATGCGTGGCGTCATTCCGGACACGCTGATCTCCTCGAACCAGGTCGAATCCCTGGGCTGGATCATCGTCGGTGTGGCGTTGATGTGCCTGGTGATATTCAGACCACAAGGCCTCCTGGGAGACCGAAAGGAGTTGGCGTTCAATGCCTGAGTCAAGCGAATCCGTGCGCAGCAGCGCATCCGAAACCAACGAGACCGTCGCCGGCGTGACGTCGACGAATCTGCCGAGCGGCTCGAACGAACCCGGCAAGCCGTTCCACGACCTCGCCCAATGGGCCACCAAGGCCCCCGAAGGCGAGACCCTGATCTCCACCGCCTACGGCGACAAAGTCACCGAAGATCTGAAATTCGTGGAGAACACGCCCGGCGTGCACAAGCCGGACCCGATTCTGGTGGCCAACAATGTGACCCGCAAGTTCGGTGGCATGACCGCCGTGGACGTCAAGCATTTCGAAATCGAACGCCACGGCATCACCGCCCTGATTGGCCCGAATGGCGCTGGCAAGACCACGTTCTTCAACCTGATGACCGGCTTTGACACCCCGAACACCGGCGAATGGCAGTTCGATGGCCGCGACATGGCCCACGTGCAGCCCGAGAAAGTGGCGCGCATGGGCATGGTCCGTACCTTCCAGCTGACCAAGGTGATGAGCCGACTGACCGTGCTCGACAACATGCTGCTCGGTGCCCCCGTGCAGCCCGGCGAAGGCATGTTCCGCTCGCTGGTGCCCGGCCTGTGGAAAAAGCAGGAGAAGGAGAACCGCGAGAAGGCCGAGGCCCTGCTCGAACGATTCCTGCTTATCAAGAAGAAGGACGATTTCGCCGGTGCCTTATCCGGTGGCCAGCGCAAGCTGCTCGAAATGGCGCGTGCGCTGATGTCCGACCCGCAGCTGGTCATGCTCGACGAGCCGATGGCAGGCGTGAACCCCGCGCTCAAGCAGTCACTACTGGACCACATCATGTCGTTGCGCGAGGAAGGCACCACCGTGCTGTTCGTGGAGCACGACATCAATATGGTCCGTCATATCGCCGATTGGGTCACCGTGATGGCCGAAGGCAAGATTGTGGCCGAGGGCCAGCCCAAGGCCGTGATGAACGATCCGGCCGTCATCGACGCCTACCTGGGCGCCAACGCCAACATCGATCTCGGCGACGATTCCGTCCTCGATCTCAAGGAAAGCGAGGAAGTCTGATGAGTGATACCGAAGTACTTGAACCTGACACCCGACCGCGCTCCGAAGTCCATGTCGGCGAGCCCGCCGGCGAACCGCTGATGGACGCGGTCGACCTGGTCGCCGGCTATCTGCCCGGCGTGAACATTTTGAACGGCGCTTCCCTGACCCTTCACGAGGGCGAGATCGTCGGCATCATCGGCCCGAACGGCGCCGGAAAGTCCACCCTGCTCAAATCCCTGTTTGGTCTGGTCCACATCCATTCCGGCAAGCTGATTTTCAAGGGCAAGGACATCACCAACCTGCGCGCCGACAAGCTCGTCTCCCTAGGCGTGGGCTTCGTGCCGCAGACCGAGAACGTGTTCCCGTCGCTGACCATCGTCGAGAATCTGCACATGGGCGCCTACCAGGCACCGAAGCAGTTCAACGAACGATTCGACTACGTGTGCTCGATCTTCCCCAAGCTCGGTGCCCGCAAAGATCAGCTCGCCGGCTCCCTGTCCGGCGGTGAACGCCAGATGGTGGCGATGGCCCGCGCCTGATGATGAACCCGTCCGTGCTGCTGCTCGACGAGCCGTCCGCCGGCCTGTCTCCGATGCTGCAGGACGAGACCTTCATCCGCGTGCGCCAGGTCAACAAGGCTGGTGTTTCGGTGATTATCGTCGAGCAGAACGCCCGCCGCTGCCTGCAGATCTGCGACCGCGGCTACGTGCTCGACCAAGGCCGCAACGCCTACTCCGGCCGAGGCCGCGACCTCCTCGAAGACCCGAAGGTTATCTCCCTATACCTAGGCAACCTAGAAGAAGAAGTAAAGGAAGAAGGCAAGTAACCTTCTTTCCAAGCAGCCCCCTCGTCGGAGGGGGCTTTGTTGTTCACCCTCAAAACCGCATGTTTCCAATAGTTTTCGGGCTTCATTTCGCGGTTACATACGAACAACGTGGCCGAAGCAACTCGCGCTTACAGTTAGGCCCAAGATTCGGGGGATGAACAATATCGATTCACCCCGTAATCGAAAAAACCACTGCCCGCAAGGGGTTAAGAGAGGAATAGGTGGCTTGTTATGAACATCAAGAAGACATCCATGGCGGTGACCGCCATGATTGCGGCAGCCGTTATGGCGCTCGCTGGCTGCGGATCCAGCTCCAACAGTGCCGACTCCAGCGCATCATCTAAAAAGTCCGACGCCTTCGTGCTCGGCGGCCTGTGGCCTGAAACCGGCTCGCTGTCCTATCTGGCCCCGCCGGAACTGGCCGCCGAAAAGCTGGCCGTGGCCGATATCACGCGGCCGGCGGCGTGCTGGGCAAGGACGTGACCACCGTGGACGCTGATACGTCCGACGCCGATCACGCCGACCAGAACTCGTCCGCCACCCAGTCCGTGATGAGCAAGAACCCGTCGTTCGTCATCGGCCCGGCCTCCAGCTCCGTGGTCAAGAACGTGTATAAGACCATCACCTCGGCCAAGGTGCCGATGCTGTCGATGGGTGCCACCAGCTCCGACTTTTCCGGCCTGAGCCCGTACTTCTTCCGCACTGTGCCGCCGGACTCCGTGCAGGGTGCCGTGCTTGGTCAGGTCATCGCCCAGGATGGCGTGAAGAACCTGGCCATCGCGGCGTTCAACGAGGAGTACGGCACCGGCCTGCGCGACACCATCGCCAAGACCGCCTCCGATGCCGGCGTGAACATCGTGTACGGCGAAAAGGACGCCTTCGACCCGACCGAAACGAACTTCTCCTCCATCGTGACCGCCATCAAGGCATCCAACCCTGACGCCATCGCCATCGTGGCCTTCGACCAGACCAAGTCTCTGGTCAAGGAGCTCGCCTCCCAAGGCGTCGACACCCACAAGCTCTACTTCGTGGATGGCAACACCGCCGACCACTCCAAGGATCTGGACGCCGGTCTGCTCAAGGGCACCAAGGGCACCATCCCCGGCGTGATGGCCTCCGACGACTTCCAGAAGAAGCTCGTCAAGCCTACGGCAAGGACATCGACAACTTCACCTACGGCGCTGAAACCTACGACGGCATCATCCTCGCGGCCCTCGCGGCCGAGAAGGGCGGCTCTGCCGACGGCGAGACCATCCAGAAGAACATGGCCGCGGTCTCCGGCGCCACTGGTGGCGATGAATGCACCACCTACAAGGATTGCGTGGCCGCCATCAAGGACGGCAAGGACATCAAGTACAAGGGCCTGACCGGCATCGGCGCGTTCAACAAGAACAACGACCCGAGCTCCGCCAACATCGGCGTCTACGTGTTCGACGGCGATAACAAGCCGGTCTTCGACCACACCCAGGAAGGCAAGGTCCCCACGGACTGATCGCCTGAGACGATAATGCGCGGCTGTGAACTGTAAGGACTCACGGCCAACACCCCCAAAAAAAACGCCTCGTAGCCACAGCGCCACGAGGCGTTTTTTGGATTGAACACTCCCTAACCTGAACATTTCCAACAGTTTTCGGCGGCAAGTGCAGCGGCAACCAAAGAGTTACACAGTCACAATCTCACCGACTCTCAAGCCTCTTAGAGTGGCAACCACGATTCGAGAAAAGGTAACGCTCGCATCTCACATCACTGCCCGTAAGGGCTTCGAGAGGAAGTGGTGGTTTATGACCAACAACAAGAAAATCATGGTGACGCTCACCGCCGCGGTGGCCGCGGCCGTTATGGCGCTCGCCGGATGCGGCAGCTCCGGCACGGCGTCTGACTCCGGCACGTCAGGAGCCAAGAGCTCCGGTACCTTCCTGGCGGCAGGTCTGTTCCCGCTCACCGGCTCATTCGCATACGTCGGCCCGGCATCGTCCACGAGCCTGGAGCTCGCCAAGCAGGAGATCAACGCCGCAGGCGGCGTGCTCGGCAAGGACATGGAAACCACGACCGCTGATTCGTCCGATGCCGACCATGCCGATCAGAACACGTCGTCCGCCCAGTCGCTGATTTCCAAGAACCCGTCCGTTATCATCGGCCCGCCGTCCAGCGGCGTGGTCAAGAACACGTACAAGCAGGTCACCACCTCCAGCATTCCGATGATTTCCGAAGGTGCCACCTCCACCTCGCTGTCCGGCCTTGATCCGATGTTCTTCCGCACGATTCCGCCGGACACCGTGCAGGGCGCCGTGCTCGGCCAGGTCATCGCCCAGGATGGCGTGAAGAACCTGGCCATCGTAGTGCTCAACGATGAGTACGGTACACACTTGCGTGACGTGGTCGTCAAGACCGTTGAGGACGCTGGCGTGAACGTCGTGTACGGCGAAAAGGACGCCTTCGACCCGACTGAAACGAACTTCTCCTCCATCGCCACCGCAGTCAAGGCATCCAACCCGGACGCCACGCTGGTGATTGCGTTCGACCAGACCAAGTCCGTGGTCAAGGCACTGGCCGCCGCCGGTGTCGACACCCACAAGATGTACATGTCTGATAGCAACACCGTCGACCACTCCGGCGACTTCGAAGCCGGACTGATTGAGGGCACGAAGGGCACGATCCCAGGCTCCCACCCCACCGACGAGTTCCAGGCCAAGCTCAAGAAGATCAAGCCTGATCTGGGCGACTTCACCTACGCCGCCGAAACCTATGACGCGGTAATCCTTTCCGCGCTGGCCGCCACCAAGGGTGGAGCCACCGACGGCAAGACCGTGGCCAAGAACCTGCCCGCGGTCTCCGGCACCACTGGCGGCGAAAAGTGCGAGTCCTACAAGGATTGCGTGGCTCTGATCAAGGACGGCAAGGAAATCCAGTACGTCGGCCAGTCCGGCATCGGACCGTTCAACGACGATCACGACCCGGGCGCCGCCTCAATCGGCATCTACAAGTTCGACGCCAAGAACAAGCCGGTCTTCGACCACGCCCAGCAGGGATCCGTGCCGAAGGGCTGATGCGCCGTCCGGTTCCGGCTCGCTTAGAGAGCCGATTGCAATCGCTGCAATGGCGCATTCTGCCGGTAATTGGCGATTGACAGCGCCCGCCGGCATAACGAGACCCCACCCCTTGCCTATTCGGGTGGGGTTTCTTTATGTTCGGTGTCGAACCGGTTCGACACGCCGGCGATTGGACTTTAAGGTGCTCCCGGCGTAATATCGAACCGGTTCGATGCAACGAGAACGTGATGGTAAAGACGGCGGTTCAGTCGCACACATCCACGTCATCGCACGCGCCCGAGTCCCGGCAGGAACAATGCTGACGCAACCGGAAACACAACACAGGAGTTGCCATGAAGAACACAGTTCAACTCATCACCTACGCGGATCGTCTCGGCGACGGCACCATCGCCAGCATGACCGACATTCTGCGCACCCGCTTCAACGGCGTGTATGACGGCGTTCATATCCTGCCGTTCTTCACCCCGTTTGACGGCGCGGACGCCGGCTTCGACCCGATCGACCACACCAAGGTCGACCCGCGCCTCGGCTCGTGGGATGACGTCGCCGAACTCTCCACAACCCACGACATCATGGTCGACGCCATCGTCAACCACATGAGCTGGGAATCCGCCCAATTCCAGGACGTGCTGAAGAACGGCGAGAACTCCGAGTACTACCCGATGTTCCTGACCATGAGCTCCGTGTTCCCGAACGGCGCCACCGAAGAGGACCTGGCCGGCATCTACCGTCCGCGTCCGGGCCTGCCGTTCACCCACTACAAGTTCGCCGGCAAGACGCGCTTGGTCTGGGTGAGCTTCACCCCGCAGCAGGTTGATATTGACACCGATTCCGACGAGGGCTGGGAATACCTCATGTCGATTTTCGACCAGATGGCCGCCTCTCACGTCAGCTACATCCGCCTCGACGCCGTCGGCTATGGCGCCAAGGAAGCCAGCACCAGCTGCTTCATGACTCCGAAGACGTTCAAGCTCATCTCCCGCCTACGCGAGGAAGGCGTCAAGCGAGGCCTCGAAATCCTCATCGAGGTTCACAGCTATTACAAGAAGCAGGTGGAGATCGCCTCCAAGGTGGACCGCGTCTACGATTTCGCCCTGCCGCCGCTGCTTCTGCACTCGCTGTTCACCGGTCACGTCGAACCCGTGGCCCACTGGACCGAGATCCGCCCGAACAACGCCGTCACCGTGCTCGATACGCACGATGGCATCGGCGTGATCGACATCGGCTCCGACCAGCTCGATCGCTCCCTCAAGGGCCTCGTGCCCGACGAGGACGTCGACAACCTGGTCAACACCATCCATGCCAATACCCACGGCGAATCCCAGGCCGCCACCGGTGCCGCCGCGTCCAACCTCGACCTCTACCAGGTCAACTCCACGTACTACTCGGCCCTCGGCTGCAACGACCAGCACTACTTGGCCGCCCGCGCCGTGCAGTTCTTCCTGCCGGGCGTGCCGCAGGTCTACTACGTGGGCGCGCTCGCCGGCCGCAACGACATGGAACTGCTGCGCCGCACCAACAACGGCCGCGACATCAACCGCCACTACTACTCCACCGCCGAAATCGATGAAAACCTCGAACGCCCGGTGGTCAAGGCCCTGAACGCCCTGGCCAAGTTCCGCAACGAGCTGTCTGCATTCGATGGCGAGTTCAGCTACGAGGTCGATGGCGACACGTCCATCACCTTCCGCTGGACCGCCGCCGACGGCGCGTCCACGGCCGCCCTCACCTTCGAGCCCGGACGCGGCCTCGGCACAGACAACGCCACCCCGGTCGCCAGCCTTGCCTGGAGCGATGCCGCCGGCGACCACGAAACCCACGATCTGCTCGCCAACCCGCCGATTGCCGATATCGACTAACCGTTGGCCCATAAACGTCACTCCGCTGTGCGCGCTCCAAGTAGTGCGCCCGGCGTAAGCTGGGTTCATGGAAAGCAAACCGCCCGCAGTGCACTGAAGCCAGTGCGCTCGGGCGGTTTTGCGTATGCGGGGTTGAAGGTCGTGCTCCTGCGGGCGCGGCCCAAGCATCCCGCCGGAATCGACGAGACGAGCAGCAGAACAGAGAAAGAGCAGCATCATGTTGGAACCGTATGTGCGTCCGGGTATTGATGATCGCCCGGATTTGGACAAGGTCCTAAGTCCCGAAGACAAAGCCGCCGTGGCCAGACTGGCCATCAAGAATCGCCGCCGCCCGCCCGAAGCCTCTGCGGACCAGCCTGAGGCTCAGGCTGTGCGATTGGCTTCCGCCGGTTCTTCGGCAGCCGCTGCTGCAGCCGCCAGTGTGGACACTCCCGCGCCGGATATGTCGTCCGCCTACCTCGACATGCGCGATCCCATGGTCGCCGTCAATGGCCAACGCCCTACCGCAGGTCAGGTCTCCCGACTCAACTGGGGTTTCTTCGCTGCTTCAATTCTGGTCGGCGCACCTTGGGTGGCGTTGAACACCATTGCCATGCCCAACGCGATTGCGCGTACATTCGGCTATGACACTGCTGTTGCCGGTCATATCGCCATCAATCCGGCCACTGGCCGCCCGTTGCCCGTCGCCACCGAATTGGCGATGCCCCTGGCCGTGTTGGTGATTGTCGGCGTAGTGGCCTCCATGTTTGCGATGCCGCTGATTTCAGTGTTGTCCGACCGCACACGCACGCCATTGGGCCGTCGTACCCCGTGGATGGTTGGCGGAGGTCTGCTGTGCGCGCTGATCACGCTGATTCTGGGGCAGAATATCGGCATCATTGTGCTTTGTATTTTCTGGGTGTTCCTACAGTTCGCCTATGCGATGCTTTCCGTGCCGTTGACCAGCGCCATCAGCGAACGGGTGCCCGACAAGTTCCGCCCTCGCATCGAACGCTGGCATGGCATCGGTGTGATGCTCGGCCAAGCGCTTGGCGTGTGCATGGGTGCGCTTGGTGTGATGTTCAATTCGTTTGCGCCGTTTAGTTACACCGCCGTGCTATTTGCAGTGTCCGGTATTGCCACCGTATTGATTCTGCCCAAGGAGCCTTCTAGCGCTGAGCAGCCGAACCAGCTTTTTGACCGCAGTCAGGTACTTGACCAATTGCGCCCGCCGGCCCACGCTCCCGAGTTCTCCCGGGTGTTCGCCGCCCGTACGTGCATGATGGCCGGTGTTGGGCTGACCGGTGTGTTTCTGTGGTATCTCGTACGTTTCTGGGTTTATGGCAAGGCCGTGGTACTTACGTCCGCGCCGCTGACCATTCCGGCCGGATTCCTCATTGCCGGTATGGCTGTGGCCACATTGATCGGTGCCGCGCTCGCCTCCTGGGCCGCCGGGCCGATTTCCGAATCGATTGAAGAAAAGAACATTCCCGTGGCCCGTGCGGTGGCCGGTGCCTGCCTGTTGTATGCCGCTGGTTTGGCGCTCGCATGGGGGCTGGGCGTGTGGTCCACCGGCACTGCCCGTGAAAACGGCATGCTGCTGTTTGCGCTGATCTCCGGATTCGCCTTCGGCATTTACGATTCGCTCGGCCTTGAACTGGTGATGGACTCTTTGCCCGACCCGCGCCGAGCCGGCCACGACCTCGGCATTTATGCACTCGCCAACTCGGCCGGTCTGGCGCTCGCCGCCATCATCGGCGCGCTACTGGTGAACGCCTTCGAGCACAGCTTCGGCTATTACCTGCTCTTCCCGTCCGCCATCGTCATGGTGCTGCTGGCCGGAATCATCACCCTCACCACCAAATCTGCCGAATAATAAACCGGTTCGAGTACACTGGTCAGCAGTGATCCAGTCCAGTACTCGCAGGGGAGCAAAACCATGGTCGGCATGCGCGACGTAGCCAAAGCGGCAGGGGTGTCCTTAAGCACCGTTTCGTTGGTGGTCAACAACACCGGCTACGTCTCGGCTGATATGCGTGCCAAAGTCGAGTCCGCGATGCGCCAGCTCAACTACATTCCCAACGAGCTGGCCCGCAACCTCTACCGGAACCGCACCAACACCATCGGCGTGATCATGCCGACCATCGCCCACCCGTTCTTCTCCACACTCACCGCGCATCTGCAGCGCGAGTTCGCCGCGCGCGACCTCAAAACCCTATTGTGTTCCACCGCCGATGCGGACAAAGGCGAGGTCGAATACGTCGATATGCTGCAGCGGCACATGATGGACGGCATCATCATGGCCGCCCACACCGAGCATCCGGCCGACTACTGGACCTCCATCCATCGGCCGATTGTCGCTTTCGACCGCACGCTCGGTGAGGGTGTGCCGGTCGTCCGGTCTGATCATGAACAGGGCGGCCGTCTGATTGCTCGCCAGCTCATCGATTCCGGAGCGCGCCACGTGGTGCTCGTCGGCGGCCCGCGCTCCCAGTTCGCGGCGGCCACCACGTTCCCCACGATTCGCTACCATCTCACCGTCGAGCGTCTGCTGGCTGAGGCCGGCATTGCCTGCGATTATGTCGAAGCCGGCACCGTGGCCGACATCGCCGCCCACGAAGCCACCGCATGCGCCATTTTCGAACAGTATCCTGATGTCGACGCCATCGTCGGCTCCGATGTGGTGGCATCCGTGGCATTGCAGGAAGCCTCACGACGGGGTATCGAGGTGCCTGCTGATCTGCAAGTCATCGCCTATGACGGCACTCTCATGGCCGAAACCGCCGGCAAACGCCTGACCGCGATTCGACAGGACTTCCCGGCCATCGCCGCCGCGCTCGCCGCCCGCATGGACTCACAGATCGCCGCCGACGGTGGTCCCGCCTCTCCGGCCAAGAACGATAGCGCTTCGGACGTTGACACCCAACCCACTCCCGAAGAAGTCATCCCCGTAACCCTCATCCCCGGCGAAACCACCCGGTGACTCCTATCTTGGCTCCCCTCTCTCTGAGGGAGCCGAGGCGCAGCCGCGCACAGTCACCCATCTCACATGACTCCTACGTCACAATGTCCACAATGTGAACCCTTGCTGGATTGGCAAGACAGCCAAACCTATGTTTACATTCCAGTTCAGGTCGAACGGCCTGAGGAAATACCGAAAGGAGGCCACGCGATGACTGGATTCAATGCTTCTGCGTTTGTATCCGCACGAATTATTAGCCCGTCTTCGCTGGCGGACTAATTCGGCATTGATGCTTGAAGCCCCGTCAACGAAGGCAGGGCCAATCAAGCTGACACAATCGGTAAAGGCCCTGCAAAGATGCGGGGGCTTTTTTTTGTTGCGCTCACAAGGCTTACGGCAGAATCCCGCAGACGGAAACGGTAGCGGACAGTACACGGCAACAACACAGCAACAGAACAACAACCTCCCTGTGAGACGAAATAATCGCCCGCCAATGAGAGTGAACGAGAGCAAAACAGGAGTAACAATGACTGCAGCAGTCGAAGAGACTGGCTTAGGGCAGGCGGCAGGTAAAGCCGCTACCTTGGTACGCGATTCGGTCAAGACCGTGATCGCCGCGTCGATGGTCGGTACCGCCATCGAATTCTATGACTTCTACGCCTACGGCACCGCCGCGGCAAACTACTTCCCGCACATCTTCTTCTCCGCGAAGGACAACCCCACCGTCGCACTGCTGATGAGCTTGCTGACCTTCGCCGTCGCCTTCATCGCCCGCCCGCTGGGCTCGCTGATCTTCGGCCACTTCGGCGATCGCATGGGCCGCAAGACCACGCTGGTCGTCAGCCTGATGACCATGGGTGTCGGCACCTTCCTGATTGGCTGCCTGCCCACCTACGATCAGGTCGGCGTTGGTGCAGTCGCCATCCTCTGCCTGCTGCGTTTCATCCAGGGCATCGGCCTGGGCGGCGAATGGTCCGGCGCGGCACTGGTCGCCACCGAGAACGCGCCTGAAGACAAGCGCGCACTGTACGGCTCCTTCCCGGAGCTCGGCGCCCCGATCGGCTTCTTCCTGTCCAACGGCACCTACTTCGTGCTCGAATCCTTCAACAATCAGGACGCGATGCTGGCTTGGGGCTGGCGTGTGCCGTTCCTGCTGTCCGCCATCCTGGTGATCGTCGGTCTCGTGGTCCGCGTTCACATGGAGGAGACCCCGATCTTCCGTATGGCTCAGGAGCAGAAGAAGGTTGTCAAGTCCCCGCTGACCGAGGTCTTCCGCAAGTCTTGGCGTCAGGTGCTGCAGGCCACCTTCCTTGTGGCTGTGACCTACACGCTGTTCTACACGCTCGCCACCTGGTCCCTCGCTTGGGGCACCAAGGAGCAGGGCGAAGGCGGCGGCAACCTTGGCTTCACCAACCAGGAATACCTGCTCATGCTCATGATCTCCATCTGCGTGTTCGCCCTGTTCATCGTGCTGTCCTGCCTGTACGCGGACAAGATCGGCCGCCGTCGCGTGCTGACCTTCTCCTCCTGCGCACTTGTGGTGTTCGCCGTACTCTTCCCGTTCCTGCTGGACGGTGGTCTGGTCGGCCAGAAGAACTTCTTCGCCAACATGGTGTTCCTGTGCGTCGGCTTTGCCTGATGGGCATCGCCTTCGGCCCGATCGGCGCCTTCCTGCCTGAGCTGTTCGACGCCAACGTGCGTTACTCCGGCTCCGGCATCGGCTACAACCTGGCCGCCATCGTCGGCGCGGCTTTCGTGCCGACCATCGCCACTTGGCTGAGCTCCCACTGGGGCGTCCACTCCGTGGGCCTCTACCTTGCCGTGATGGCCGTGTGCTGCCTCGTCTCCGTGCTCACCTGCAAGGAGACTAAGGACGTTGACTTTACCAAGTGACGATGTTCACAACGTGAAAACCCCTAATTCCACTAAGTGAACCCCTACAGGGCTTTTCCGATGCGACGGGACTAAACCTGCATATCGGAAAAGCCCACAAGGAAAGCCACAACAGAATATCGCTCAGCGAAACCCCGCAGAACGCAAGAAAAATTCAACCCCATAAATAAA
>ENA-OPZD01000029-OPZD01000029.1-human-gut-metagenome-genome-assembly--contig:-NODE-29-length-83889-cov-17.903488_pt1 | contig 83889 bp, 73 predicted proteins | sample MGYA00242479_ERZ504495 | MGnify/ENA primary metagenome ERZ504495 (study PRJEB26092, sample SAMD00036286) | human gut metagenome | host: Homo sapiens | study: EMG produced TPA metagenomics assembly of... | reverse complement strand
ATTTAAAGAGGTGATTTCTTTGATATTAAATGTTTTAGTAGATAATAATACTTTTATTGATAAGTATTTTTTAGGTGAACCTGCACTTAGTTATTTTATTGAACTAGATAATAAAAAAATTCTTTTTGATACAGGATATTCAGACATTTTCTTAACTAACGCAAATAAAATGAATATTTCTTTAGCTAACTTAGATTATATTGTTTATCTCATGGCCATAGCGACCATACTGGTGGGCTAAAAAGTCTTTTACATAAACATAATCTAGAAAAGACAAAATTAATAGCCCATCCTCAAATTCTTTATCCTAAACGAAAAAATAATATAGATATTGGGATGTCTATATCTTTTGATGAATTATCACATAAATTAGAACCTATACTTACAAAAGAGCCTTATTGGATTGATGACAATCTTGTATTTTTAAGTGAAATTCCCACTAAATTTCCATTCGAACGCATAAAAGTAGGCGAAGTTTTTAAAGATAATCAATGGCAAGATGATTTAAATTTTGACGATAGTGCCATAGTTTATAAAGGCAAAGACGGATTAGTTATCATAACTGCTTGTTCTCATAGTGGAATTTGTAATATTATCGAATATAGTAAATCTTTATTTCCTAATACAAAAATTCACAGTATTATTGGCGGTTTTCATCTACTAAAAGTCGATGACAAATTAAGAAAAACTATTGATTATTTAAAAGAGCAAGATATCGATATTATTTATCCTGCTCATTGTACTTGCCTTCAAGCAAAAATTCAAATGGCTAAGTATATGAACATTCAAGAAGTTGGCGTTAATTTAAAATTAGAGTTTAAATAAAAAGAGTACAGAATTTATCTGTACTCTTTATTTCTGTTTATATTTATATTTCTATTTTTATATTTATTTTTTCTTTTTAAGCATATAACCGATAGCTAAAATAATAATCCATAAAGGTAAAATATACAAAGCATTTCTAGTATCAGGGATTTGATACATCATAAATGCAATAAAAATTAAAAATACAATACATAAATAATTAATGATTGGATAACCAATAGATTTAAAATGTAAATCTTTATCTTGCCCTAAACGAGCTTTAGCTTTTCTAAATTTCAAATGTGTAACAATGATGATAAACCAACTAACAAGTACTGCTGCTACTGCAATAGAAACTAGATACATAAATACTTTTCCAGGGAAAAGATAATTTAAAACTACTGCAATTAATGTAATTCCTGAAGAAATAAATATACCAATCATTGGCACGCCATTTCTAGTTAGAGCCGTTAAAATCTTAGGAGCATTTCCTTGACTAGCTAAACCATATAACATGCGTGAATTACTATAAATAGCACTATTATAAACAGATATAGCTGCTGTTAATACTACTATATTCAATAAATTTGCTGCAGCAGGTATACCAATATTAGAGAAAATCTGTACAAATGGACTTGCTTCTAATCCCACTTCATTCCATGGATACAAAATCATTAAAACGACTAAAGTACCAATATAAAAAATAAGAATTCGCCAAATAACTTGGTTTATAGCTTTAGGAATAGATTTTTGTGGTTCATCTGCTTCACCTGCAGTAATACCGATTAATTCTATACCGCCAAAAGAGAACATAACTACTACTAAAGAAAGAGCAAGACCCCACCAACCATTTGGCAAGTAACCACCATGACTCCAAAGATTGCTGAGATTTTCAGGAAATGTTCCCATATCTGTACAAATAATATATATGCCAAAAATAATCATACAGCAAATAGCAACTACTTTAATAATAGCTGTACAAAATTCAAATTCACCATATAATTTTACATTGATTAAATTAATCACTGTGATGATAATTAAACAAATAAGAGCAGAAAGCCATTGTGGTACATCTGGCAACCAATAATTTATATAAATACCTACAGCTGTTAATTCTACCATACTAACGATGACATAATTCATCCAATAATTCCAACCAGATAAAAAGCCTACAAATTCATGCCAATAAGTATTTGCATATGAGCTAAATGAGCCAGAAACTGGATTATCTACAGCCATTTCCCCTAACATGCGCATGATAAAAAATATTACACAGCCACCAATTAAATAAGATAGTGAAATAGCTGGCCCAGCCAATTGAATTGTTGAAGCCGAACCATAAAATAGACCTGTACCAATAGCGCCACCTAAAGCAATCATCTGTAAATGACGATTTTTCAAACCACGCTTTAGACTTTGCTGTGAATTTGTTTTCATTTTAATTCCCTCCATCAATCAAATAAGGTAATTAATTAAAAACCCTGTAGGTTTTCTATTCCTACAGGGTTTAATTATTAATAGTACAAATAGATGTTACTATTATACACTATTTTATTTGTAATTTAAAAGACCTTTTTCACCAGCAACAACATTTTGTCCAATTTTAAAAACTTCAACTTTATTATTACCAGTAAAAGCAATAGGAGATACGAGTGATTTACCTGCTTCTTGTACAGCTTCTAAATCCACAACTACTAAAACATCACCTTGTTTTACTTCATCACCGACTTTTATATTAGAAGAAAAACCTTCGCCTTCCATTTCAACTGTATCAATTCCAATATGAATTAATACTTCTGTGCCGTCTTCTTTAGCTTCTAAACCAAAAGCATGACCAGTAGGGAAAGCAGCTGTTACTTTAGCATCAAAAGGTGCAACAACTGTACCATCTGTTAATTCAATACCGCAACCATCACCCATCATTTTTTGAGCAAATGCAGGGTCTGGAATATCGCTCATAGCCACCACTTTACCTGTCATCGGTGAAACAAAATTTTTTTCATTAGACTGAAATAGTTTTGAAAATAATCCCATTTATTTATCCTCCAAAATCTTAAACATACTACTTACGTTTTTTATTTATTATATACTAAGCTAGTATTACATTGCAATAAATATTCTAAATCATCATTAATTTTTGCAATTTAATTTCAAAATTTACTATAAAAAAAGACTTAATCTGTGATATGCACCCAAAATTAAGTCTTTTTTATATCATTAATATATATTTATTAAATTTAATCTGTCAATTTAAGTAATCTTTTACCATCTGCAATCGCCACAACGGTTATGATGATGTCTGCCACCATCACGATAGCCATCACCATTGCCATCACGGTAACCGCGACCATAGCCACAACCATATCCATAGCCTTCGCCATCACAAAGAGCTTGTCTTTCTTCAATAGAAGCTAAAATTTTATCTGCTTGTTCTTGAGTAAATCTGCCATCTGCTACACGTGCTGCTAATTGATCTTTTCTAAGTTCTAAAATTTCTGCTTTAAACTCATCTAATTTGCCAGCTTCTTTAGCGATAGTGCCAAAAGATTTACCTGTATCGTGTCTTTCATCAATAACACTTTCTACGCTACGACCAGTGAGTCCAGCAACTATTTCTGCTGGATTATTATAAGCAGATGTCGCAAAAGCTGTAGTTGCAACGCTCAATGCTAATAATCCTGTAACGATAATTTTCTTTAAGTTTTTCATATTTATTCCTCCCTACTTATCTCTTATCTTTGATTATATTATAGCAAGACTTTTTGTCAAAATTATGTCTTTTTTGTTTTATTTTAATGGTATTTTAAAAATAAATTTTGCCCCACCATCAAAATTATTTTGAGCAATTAATTCTATATTATGTCTTTCTGCTATCTGTTTTGCTATAGCTAAACCTAAGCCTGTACCTACTTTATTATGCTCACCATGAGTTTTGTAAAATCTATCAAAAATATGTGGCAAATCTTTTTCATTTATGCCTATGCCATAATCACGAATAATAATTGTGTCATTTTTAGCCAAAACATCTACCTTATTATTTTCAAAAGAAAATTTGATGGCATTATCTAATATAATCAAAAACATTTGACGGAGTCTTCCATAATCACCAGAAATTTTTAAATTAGGATTTTTTAAATTAATATTTATATTAATATTTTTATTTTTAGCAATCTGTCTTGCACTTCTAACTACATCAGAAATTACATCATTTAAATTTAACTCCTGCTTTTCAATCGCAAAATCTGGATTTTGTAATCTGGATAAATCAAGCAAATCCCCTACTAATCTTTGCAAAAATTTAGCTTCATTTAACATCTGTAAATGATATTCATCAATTTGCTTAGGGTCTGTAATAATCTTATCACAAAGTGCTTCTAAAGAGCCTCTAATAACCGTTACTGGTGTTCTAAGTTCATGTGATATATTAGACACAAAATCCTTTCGCATTTGTTCTAATTTTAAACTTTCTTTACTAGCTTCATCTAAACGTCCAGCTAATAAATCCATTACATTTGCCAATTCTCCAACTTCATCTTTCTGTTTTATATTACATTTAGCCTGATAATTACCTTCGGCTAATTGCATTGCCACAGATTTCATCTTTGTCAAAGGTTTAGTGAAAAAATATGAAAATAATATTGCTAAAGCTAAAACAATAATAAGTGCTAAAATTATACTTATGCCCAAAATCATAAGCCCTTGATAAATCCCATCAGTGGTACCTTCTACAGGCGAATGCAACAATACAGCTCCCCATACTTTTCCATTTGCATCTTTTATCGGTACACCTACAGTTAATGTCAATTGCGATAAAACATCACTAAATCCTTCACTAAATACTGTTTTATCTTGAAAGACTTCTCTGATAACTTCACTAGCATTTGGTGGCAACTCAGAAAAAGTATAATTTGCATGCATCATTTTATGATGTTGCATATTTCTTGGTGTGATGACATTCATATTCTCGTCTACAATCCAGACATTATAGCCCATAATTTCACTACTAAAATATAAATGCGCGCCATATCCCATACCATTATATCGTCTACCTGTTGATAATGATTGTGCTAGCGATTGCGCATAATTTTTGTAATTGCATCTTATGCAAATCCACAGTATATTGCTTGAATAATACTAAAAACACACCACTGATTATAATGGAAAAAATTATCAAGGCTAGTGCAAAACTTAAGCTTAATTTTAGAGCTATTTTATTGTTTAACATCATCACTTACCTCAAATTTATAGCCAACTCCCCAGATAGTTTTATTTCCCACTTATCATGAGGATATTTTTCCAATTTAGCACGCAATCTCTTTATATGGCTATCTACTGTTCTACTATCGCCGATATAATCATATCCCCATAATTTATTCAATAACATATCACGAGAAAAAACTCTATCTTTTTTTGTAGCTAAAGTCCATAAGATTTCAATTTCTTTTTTTGTAAGTGATAATACTTTATTATCTATACTCACTGTATAATCAGCTAAATTTATCTGTAAATTATCATAACTAAAAACTTGTAAATTTTCTGTTTTAGGCTGAATACGTCTTAAAATAGCCTTTATTCTAGCCATTATCTCTCCTGGCGAAAAAGGTTTTACTATATAATCATCAGCACCGATTTCCAGTCCCATAATCTTTTCAAAATCTTCACCACGAGCAGTAATCATTATAATTGGCACATTAGAAGTTTTGCGAATTACTCGACACACTTCAAAACCATCTATTTTAGGCATCATGACATCTAATAAAATAATATCTGGTCTCTCCCTTTGAAATACATCTAAAGCCTCTTGTCCATCTACAGCAATAACAGTTTGATATCCTTCCTTTCTAGCATAAGCTTCTAAAATAGAAATAATTTGTTTATTATCATCTACAATCAAAACCTTCATAAAAAAACTCCCTTTATATCTATATTTTTTATTCTAAAAGTTGATAAAAAAAGTGCATAAGATAAAGTAAAAACTTTTTCTTACACACTTTTAGCTTACCCTATTTTTATATTACAAACAAGGTGAATATATTTAGATTTTTTCAGTAGTGGAAATAGCAGGTTCTTTAGCTACAGCATCTGCTTGTTTTTCTTCTACTACTTCAGCATTTTTCACTTCTTCTGTAGTGGAAGTTTCTTTTTCTTCGCTATTTGCTTCTTTGATTTCGCAAACGCCTTCTAAGCTACCAGTTTCCATGATAATTTTTAAATCTTTTTCTTCTAAAGTTTCTTTTTCAATCAAAGCTTTAGCGATTAAATGAAGTTTATCTATATTTTCGATTAATAATTTACGACATTCATCGTAAGCTTCTTCAATATAACGACGAACTTCTTTATCAATAGCACAAGCTACATCTTCACTGTAATTACGTTGATTATTGAAATCACGACCTAAGAATACTTGATGATCTTGTCCATCACCAAAAGCAATCGGACCTAATACATCACTCATACCATATTGAGTAATCATACTACGAACTAAACCAGAAGCTTGTTGAATATCATTAGAAGCACCTGTACTGATTTCTTTAAGTACAACTTCTTCAGCAACACGACCACCGAGCATAGTTTTCAATCTATCAAGTAACTCTCCACGTGTAGCATAAGAGCGATCTTCTTTTGGTAACATTAAAGTATAACCGCCAGCTCTACCACGAGGAATAATTGTTACTTTATGCACAGGATCAGCATTTGGTAATAATAAACCGATTAACGCATGACCGCCTTCATGATATGCAGTTAGACGTTTTTCACGATCACTGATTACTTTAGATTTTCTTTCAGGACCTGCAATTACACGTTCTATTGATTCTTCTAAAGAATTCATAGAAATAGTCTTTTTATTTCTACGTGCAGATAAAAGCGCAGCTTCATTTACGAGATTACTTAAATCAGCACCTGTAAAACCTGGTGTACGGCGAGCTAATACATCAAGATTAACATCACTATCTACAGGTTTACCTTTTGTATGCACTTTTAAAATAGCTTCACGACCACGAACGTCTGGTCTATCAACAACGATTTGTCTATCAAAACGTCCTGGACGTAAAAGAGCTGGGTCTAAGATATCTGGTCTATTTGTAGCTGCGATGATAATAATACCTTCATTAGCTGCAAATCCGTCCATTTCAACGAGTAATTGGTTAAGTGTTTGTTCACGTTCATCATGACCGCCACCTAAACCTGCTCCACGCTGACGACCAACAGCATCAATTTCATCGATAAATACGATACATGGTGCATTTTTCTTAGCTTGTTCAAATAAATCACGAACACGAGATGCACCAACACCAACGAACATTTCCACAAAATCAGAACCACTGATAGTGAAGAATGGAACGCCAGCTTCACCAGCTACAGCTTTAGCAAGTAAAGTTTTACCTGTACCTGGAGGGCCAAATAATAATACACCTTTTGGAATTCTTGCACCAAGGTCATTGAATTTCTTTGGATGTTTTAAGAACTCTACAACTTCAGCAAGTTCTTGTTTTGCTTCATCAGCACCAGCAACATCACTGAAAGTAACTTTTACTTTACCATCACCCATCATTTTGGCACGGCTTTTACCAAAGCTCATTACACGGCTACCGCCACCTTGTGACTGTTGCATGATGAAAAACCATACACCAATGAGTAAAAGCATAGGAAGTAAAGAAGAAAATAATGTTGTCCACCATGGTGTTTCAGGCGGATTTTCTGCTTTTATATCTACGCCATTATCGCGAAGAGTTTTTACAAGTTCTTCATCGCTATTTGGATATCCTGGAGTAATAGTTGTAAATTCTGTACCATCTTTCAATGTACCTTTAATATTGCTATTTTGCATAACAACTTTAGCTACATTTTTGTCATCGACTTGTTTTACAAATTCAGTGTAATTTATTTCTTGTTTATTGCTTGTATCTACTGAAAAATGGTCGATTACAGTTATTGCTACAAGAATGATTAACAAGTAAAAACCCACATTCCTCAAAAATTTATTCAATCTTATGCCTCCTCATAGCATTGTCTTCAAATCATAATGATTAATTATATCATATAAACACGTTAATTAATAGTTATTCTATGTTAATTATCATTATTTTGTATATACTTCTGGTTTTAAAATACCAATATATGGTAAATTACGATATTTGCTATCATAATCTAAACCATAGCCAACTAAAAATTCGTTAGGCACTTCAAATCCTACATAATCAACTTTTACATCAACTTCTCTACGTTCAGGTTTATTTAATAATGCACATAATTTTACGCTAGCTGGATGACGAGATTCCATATTTTTCAATAAATAAGATAAAGTAAGACCAGAATCTACGATATCTTCAATGATGATAACATGTTTGCCTTCAATGCTAAAATCTAAATCTTTTAAGATTTTAACTGCACCGCTACTAGTAGAACCTTTACCATAGCTAGATGCTGCCATAAAATCAAAAGATACAGGAACATTGATTTCACGCACTAAATCAGCATAGAAAATAATAGCACCTTTTAAAATACCAATAGCATAAATTTCTTTTCCAGCATAATCACGATTGATTTCAGCTGCAATTCTTTTTACACCTTCACGTAATTGCTCTTCTGTATAAAGTACACTCTGGATATCATCTTTCATTGTTTTCATAATTTAAAACCCACCTAATTATTATTTTTTAATTTTAAATATAGTATATGTTTACTATTTTTATTTACTAAATAATTATTATCTTGTTGTATACCAGCTATCCAAATAATTCCCTTTTCATCACAAACCAAAGGAATATCTCTATCTTCTGCCGGTATCTTTCTATCAATTAGAATGTCTTTTACTTTTTTACTACCTGTCATGCCTTTAGGAGTTATTCTATCTCCATTTTGTCTTTTGCGAATAAATAAATCTCCATTAATCTTATCCATATCAATAAAACAATGTTCTCGACCAGATAATTTCATGACCTCATCTTGCCCACAAATTTTATCTATAATCAATGATTGTTCATAAGGCAATTTTATTTCTTTTTTCGTCAAAAGTAAACCTAAATCTATTTTTATGGATATATTTTGCTCTTTTTCCTCAGAATTTTCAATTGGCAAAATTTCTTTTTCACTAAAAGTTAATCTATCATAATTTATCTTTACTTGCAAATTCTTCGGTAATTGCAAAATTAAACCAGTATGTCCATTGTATAAAAACTTATCAATTTTATCAATATGAACAAAACTAATATTTTCTAAATTCCTTTTAAATTCTTTTATAATATACCTATATAAAGCATTTCTTATTGCCTTATGTTCTTGTTTCAATACTTTGATATCTATTTTTATAAATTTTCTGCCTTGATTATCTATATCTACTATGACTTTATCTTGATAAAAATTTTTTACATAGTAATTTATAAAATCATTTTCTTGAGCAATAATCTTGGCACTATTGCAAATAGCTGTTACTACTTTTGGATTATATGCTTTTAATCTAGGGATTAAATCCAAACGTATACGATTGCGTTCATAATCTAAACAATTATTTGTTTCATCTAAACAAGGATTGATATTTTCAGCTGAACAATATGCTTCAATTTCCTCACGATATAAACATAAAAATGGTCGTATAATATCTTCATTTTTAGCTTTCATACCGCTAAGACCTGCTGTTCCTGCACCTCTTAAAAGATGCTGTAATACAGTTTCTGCTTGGTCATTTAAATGATGTGCTGTTACTATCTTTGTGACATTTTGTGCTTTCGCTATTTTGCGTAAAAATTGATAGCGCAATTTTCTAGCCAAAGTTTCTACAGATAATTTTTCTGTTTTAAGATGCTCTAATACATTTAAATGTTCCATAAAAAAAGGAATATTTTTTTGCTCGCAATAATTTTTTACATACCATGCATCATTTAATGAACTTTCCTTGCGAATACCATGTTCAGCATGAGCTACAATAATCTCTAATTTATATTTAACACTGAGTTTTTGGAAGATATCCACAAGTGCCATGGAATCTGGCCCACCAGAACAAGCAATCAATAATTTATCATGAGCCTTAAATAAATCATATTCTCTAGCAAAATTTTCTACGCGCTCAATTATTTCCATTATATTTATTACATCTACATTATTATTTACGCTCATAAAAAAATTACCTCAAGATTAAATTCATATTCATATAATTTTCCAGCTATTAACAAAAAGCACTCTTTAAAAAATTAAAGAGTGCTTCTTAGTTTTATTCATATTTACGAGAACCGCCACCACGGCCACCACGTTTAGAATCTGTCTTACGACGTAAATCAGTAAGTTTTTCATCACTATCTTTTAAAAACTTGGATAATTTATCTTCAAAAGAAGCGCCGCTATTATTGTGTTTACGGAAGTCATTATTAAATTGCTTACGAGGAGCAGGACGATAATTACTACTCTGTGCAGGACGAGTATTTTGTTCTTCGACTTTTTTCTCCTGTAATTGTTTAATAGATAAACCTATTTTTCCATGGTCATCAACACTTAGTACTTTAACTTTGACTTTGTCTTTTTCTTTCAAAAAATCATTTACATCTTTAACGTAAACATCTGCAACTTCAGAGATATGTACTAAACCAACTTTTCCACCAGGTAATTCAACAAAAGCGCCAAATTTAGTAATACCTGTTACAACACCTTCTAGGATATTGCCAACTTCGATTGACATACTACTTTTATGTCCTCCTTAAGATAATTAGCTTTAAGCTTTTATTATTATAACCTTGCTAAACAAATAGTGTCAATAAAATGTTATTCTTTTTTTCAGAAATATATGGCACTTCGCCTGGTTTTGTCATACCTAGCTCTTCACGAGCTACTTTTTCCACATATTCGAGCTTATTTAAATTATCTTTTTCTCTACTTAATTCTTCATTTATTTGCTTTGCTTTATTTAATCGCTCTTCGGCTATAATAGTCTGTTCTTCTACTTGGCTTAAATATACTTCTTGTTTAATAATTATAAATCCCAGATAACCAATCATTATCACAAAAGCGAATATTATAAACCGCTCCATTATTTTTCTGAACATATTTTCACCTATTAATTTATATTTCCCTAATACTAATCTAAACCTAACATATTTGCAATAACATCTGCTATATTATCAGAAGCATATGGTTTCTTTAATACCTTAGCATTATTTCTAAGTTTTGGCAAAATAGTTGCATCAGATAATACTTCACGTACCACTGCATCTAAGGTATCTTGATGTTTCACCCAAATGGCAGCGCCATTATCAGAAACAAATTTTGCATTATCCACCTCTGGCCCTGGTATTGGGTCATGTAAAATCATTGGTAATTCTCTAGTCAATGCTTCACTTATTGTAAGCGCACCAGGTTTACTGATTAAAAATGTAGCCACCGACATAAATTCTTGAATATTATGCGAATATCCCCATACGAAAATTTTATGCTTGGAATGCTGTGCATATTCATTCATCTCTGACCAAAGCGCTACATTTGCTCCTGTAATTACGAGAATTTGAATATCTTTTTTCAAGCGTTCTAATTGGCAAAGTGCATTTTTTACGCCACCTAAACCGAGACCGCCACCCATAATCAAAGCTACAGGTTTATCTTTTTCCAATTTGAATTTTGCCAATAAATCATCTCGATTATAATCTACACGAAAATTATATCCCACAGGTATACCTGTAACAAAAATGCGTTCTTCTAATAAACCTTGATTTACCATTTCTTTTTTCAATAAATCATTAGCAGTAAAATAAATATCAATATTTTTATATAACCAAAATTGATGTACACAAAAATCTGTCATCACTGTGATTAAAGGAATATTTATTTCTCCTGTTTGCTTTAGATAAGATGCAGCTGCACATGGAAAAGGATGAGTACAAATCACCATATCAGCTTCATATTTTTTTATAAGCTCACGCATATCTTTTTTCATAGCATGAGCAAAAACAGATTGTATTGTACTTCCTTTTGTAGAATCTGATGTAAATTTATAGAAAAATTCATACACACTTGGTGTATGGTCGAGCATCTTTAAATATATATCTTTAACTAGACTATTGAAATAGGCTGTTTCTGTTGACATAAAATCAATAACATTCATTTTATTGACAGGATATTTTCTCTTTATCGCCTCTGCAACAGCATTGGCAGCCTTATTATGACCAGACCCCATTGATGCTGTAACCACTAGAATATTTTTACCTGACATATATTTTCCCCCAGATTATCAACTTAGTTCAATCATATTTTAATTTCGAATTTGTTAAATATGTATTAAAGTCTTCTTATTACTTGCAATAATTTACATTTTATCATATTCATTTTATACTGTAAAACAAATAGCTATTAATTATATGTAAAAAATAAATTAAATACTATCTATAAAAATCAAGTATAGGAGGTAATATTTATTTATGAATAAACGTTGGGAAATTCTACCCATTGATGAAAAAAAACAAATCTTATTAGAAAAGAATTTGCATATATCTTCTAGTCTAGCTGAAATTTTAACTAGAAAAAATCTTGATGAAAACTCAGCTAAATTATTTCTCAATCCCACAAAAAATTCCCTATCATGACCCTTTTTTGCTAAAGGATATGGAAAAAAGCTTGCCAAAGACTTTTATTAGCTTTAAAAAATAAAGAAAAAATCTGCATTTATGGCGATTATGATGTAGATGGTGTCAGCTCCACTGCCCTTTTAATGACAGTTTTTACTAAATTAGGCTTTAATATAGACTATTATTTACCTGACCGCCATAGTGAAGGATATGGTCTTCATATCGAGTCCTTACAAAAATTAATACCTAAATATGATTTATTAATCACTGTTGACTGCGGTATTACAGCTCTTGATGAAGTTGATTATGCCAAAGATAAAATCGATATGATTATCACAGACCACCATTTACCTCGTGAAATTCTTCCTGACGCCTTTGCTATTATCAATCCTACACAAACACAATGTAATTATCCCAATAAAAATCTTTGCGGTGTAGGTGTATCCTTCAAACTTTGTCAAGGACTATATCAATGCTTAAATAAAGATATTCATGAATTAGAAAATTATTTGGATATTGTAGCTTTAGGCACTATAGCTGATATTGTACCTCTTGTTGATGAAAATCGTCGCATTGTCAAAAAAGGATTAGCTAATATTCAAAACTTAGGTATAAAAACTTTAATTGAAATCTGCAATTACGATGAAAATAATATAAATACTGGTCATATTGGTTTTGGTGTAGCTCCTCGTCTAAATGCCGCTGGAAGATTGACTCATGCTAGCATTGCTGTTGAATTATTATTAGCCACTGATAAACAAACAGCTCATCAAAAAGCATTATATCTAGATGAAGAAAATAAACACCGTCAAGAAATTGTAGAAGATATTTTTCACGAAGCTATCAAAAAATTGAAGAAAATAATCTTCAAGAAAATAAAATCATCATTGTTGTTGGCGAAAATTGGCATGAAGGTGTTATCGGTATAGCAGCTTCTCGCCTACAAGAAAAATATTATCGACCTATAATAATCATAGCGACTAAAGATAATATTGGTAAAGCCTCTTGCCGTAGCATAGATGGACTCCATATGAAAAATGCCCTCACTTATTGTGAGCAAGATTTAATGGTTTATGGAGGTCATTCTAAAGCAGCAGGTTTTACGATTGATTTAGCTAAATTAGATGATTTTATTTCACATATGCAAACATATGCTAATGAACATTTAACAGATGAAGATTTAATACCAATTTATCAAGTAGAAACAGTTTTAACACCTCAAGATATAACCATGGATTTTATCGAGGAATTATCCTTACTTGAACCTTTTGGCATGGGAAATCCTAAACCACAATTTGTCTGTCAAAATCTCTTAGTCACTAAAAGCATGAAAATGGGCAAAGAAAATAATCATTTACGTTTTAATTTTGCTTATAATAATACACAATATACTGCTATTGGTTGGCATATGGCAGATGTTGCCGATGATATAAATAATAAATATGTAGATATTTTATTCCAGCCTGAATTAAACCACTGGAATGACCATACTTATCTACAATTTAAATTAAGTGATTTACGTCAAAGTAAACGAAAAATTTCTTATTTAGAAGAATTTCCTGCTTATGACATAATCGGCAAAATATATCTTTGTCTGCGCAATCAAGAAAAAAAATATGGTCAAAGTATATTTTCCCTTAAAGATTGTCAATCTTTATTAAAACAAATTTACAATCTAAATTTATCTGATTACAGTATAAAACAATGCCTGATTATTTTAAGTGAAATTAACATTTTAACGATAAATCAAGATAAAATTAAATTATTATCTTTACCTAATCAAAAAATAGATATAAAAAATTCCCCAACTTTTGCTAAGCGATTTAATCTACAAAAGCTTTAAAAACCTTGATAAATTGACTTGAAATAATTTATTATATATAATTATAGAAGTTTTTTATTAGTAAATAATCAAAAATTTCAACTTAAAATATTGGAGGTAGATTAGTTTGAAGTATATGAGCGGAAAAGAACTCCGTAGAAGATACCTTGACTTTTTTGTCAAAAATGGACATTTAGAACTTCCTAGTGCATCTTTAATTCCAAAAGATGACCCTAGCTTATTGATGATTGGTGCTGGTATGGCTCCTTTCAAAGCTTATTTCACAGGTAAAATGACACCACCTTGCACTCGTATCACTACAAGTCAACGTTGTGTTCGTACTGGTGATATTGAAAACGTAGGTCGCACAGCTCGCCATCATACTTATTTTGAAATGCTTGGCAACTTCTCCTTTGGTGATTATTTCAAATATGATGCTATTAAATGGGCTTGGGAATTTTTAACTGGAGAATTAGAACTTCCAAAAGATAAACTTTGGGCTACAATCTATCCTGATGATGAAGAAGCATATAAAATTTGGACAACAGAAACTGACATCAATCCAGAACATATCGTTAAATTAGAAGATAACTTCTGGGAAATTGGTAGCGGTCCTTGCGGTCCTGACTCTGAAATTTTCATTGACCTCGGTGAAGAACGTGGTTGTGGTAGCCCTACATGTGGCGTTGGTTGCGATTGTGACCGTTATCTTGAAATTTGGAACCTTGTATTTACTCAATTTGACCGTACTGAAGATGGAAAATACAATCCACTTGTACATAAAAACATTGATACAGGTTGTGGTCTTGAACGTCTTGCTTCAGTATTACAAAATAAACCATCTAACTTTGAAACAGATTTAATGTTCCCTATCATTGAATATGCTAGCAAAGTTGCTAATAAAGAATATGGCAAAGATAAAGAAACAGATATTTCTTTAAAAGTTATTGCTGACCATGCTAGAAGTATTTCCTTCATGGTTATGGACGGTATCTTACCTTCTAATGAAGGTCGTGGCTATGTACTTCGTCGTTTATTACGTCGTGCTGTACGTCATGCTCGTATGCTTGGCATCGAAGATAAATTCTTAGCTGGCGCTGTTGATGTAGTTGCTGAAATCTACAGCGGTGTTTATGATGAACTCACAAATAGAAAAGATTACATCAAAAAAGTAATCAGCTTAGAAGAAGACCGTTTTGCAACTACATTAACTCAAGGTATGGATTTATTAAATACTGAAGTTGAAAAACTAAAAGCTGAAAATAAAACTGTTCTTGATGGTGAAGTTGGTTTCAAACTCTATGATACTTATGGTTTCCCTTGGGAATTAACAGATGAAATTCTCCATGAAAATCATATGACTTTAGATAAAGAAGCTTTTGATAAAGCTATGGACAAACAACGCACTCGTGCACGTAATGCTCGTGGTGAAAACAAACGCATGGACATTCCTGATTTACGTGATAGCAATATCGGTGAATTAAAAGTTGATGAAACTGCTCGTCAAGCTAAAATCGTTTGCATTTGGAAAGATGCTAAAACTACAAATAGCCTTGAAGACGGCGATGAAGCTGGTCTTATCTTAGACGTTACACCATTTTATGCTGAAGGTGGCGGACAAGAAGGCGATATTGGTAGCTTAAAAACAGATATGGGTAATGCACAAGTTATTGATACTAAAAAATTACCTGATGGTTCTGTTTATAATATTGTTCATGTAACTGAAGGTAGTCTTCATGTTGGAGATACTGTAGAAATAACTGTAGATATGGAAAATAAACTCGCTTCTGCACGTAACCATACAGCAACACATCTTTTACAAGCTGCTTTAAAACGTGTTGTTGGCGACCATATCAATCAAGCTGGTTCTGCTGTAAATGCTCATCATTTACGTTTTGACTTCTCTAGCTTTGAACCGATCTCTGCTGAACAATTACAACAAGTAGAAGAAATGGTAAATGCTGAAATTTTAACAGATAAAGATGTAGAAATTTCTCATATGAACCAAGAAGATGCTAAAAAAGCTGGTGCTATGGCATTATTCGGTGAAAAATATGGCGATATCGTTCGTGTAGTTACTGTACCTGGATTTAGTATGGAACTTTGCGGTGGTAGCCATGTTAAAAATATCGGTCAAATCGGCATGTTCAAAATCATCGGTGAATCTGGTGTAGCTGCTGGCGTTAGACGTATTGAAGCTATCACTGGTAAAGCTGCTATTGATTATATGAATGCTAAATCTAAACTTTTACAAACAGCTATAACAACTTTAAAAACTAACGAAAGCAATCTTTGCGATAAAATTGCAAACCTTCTTCAAGAAAATAAAGAAATGAAAGCTGAAATTGCTAAAGTTCAAGCTGAACGTGCTAAAGCTGATTCCAATAAATTATTAATGGCATTAAAAGAATATAATGGTGTTAATGTAATTGTTGGTAAAATTCAAGCTGCTAACATGGATGAACTTCGTAACAATGCAGACCTTCTTTGCAACAAATTCGATAAAGCTGGTGTAGTTGTTCTCGGTGCTATACTCAACGATAAAGTTAACTTCGTTGTAAAAGTAAATAAAGACGGTGTAGCTCGTGGCTTACACGCTGGTAAAATCGTAAAAGAAGTAGCTATGGTAACTGGCGGTAACGGTGGCGGTCGTCCTGATATGGCTCAAGCTGGTGGTAAACAACCAGAAAAATTAAATGATGCTTTTGCTAAAGCTCATGAAGTAATTCAATCTCAAATTAAATAATTATATTTAAACTAGCAAGGGGGCTAATTATCTAGCCTCCTTTTGTTTTCTTAAAGTAATATTGACTGTCTTTAAAACTATTTTTTTGTTATAATTAGTACATAGATTATAGATTAATCTACTATATGACAATATATAGATATTTTGAGGTGATTATTATGTCCAACATTAAAGATGAAACTATGATGTTTAATTTTGGTGCAGATGATGATAAAGCAGCAAAAGCACTTTGCTTATCTTGCCGTGCTATGCTCGAAAAAGGTTACAGTCCAATCAATCAATTAGTTGGTTATCTTTTATCTGATGACCCAGCTTATATCACAAGTAACAAAAATGCTAGAAATGAAATTCGTAGATTAGGACGAGATGAATTGCTAGAAGAACTTGTACGTTTCTATTTAGAAAACAATGAGAATATAAAAAAAGGTGAATAAATATTTATGAGAATAATGTCCCTTGATATCGGTGATAGAACTGTTGGCATTGCCGTAAGTGATGAACTTTTATTTACAGCACAAGGTGTAGAAACAATTCGCCGTAAATCTTATAAACACGATTTAGCTCGTATTCGCGAATTAAGCAAACAATACGAAACTAAAAAATTTGTCGTTGGCTTACCTAAAAATATGAATGGTACAGTTGGCGAACGATGCGATATTGTAAAACATTTTACAGATAAAATCCTAGAAGATATTCCTGATGCTGAAATTATCTTTTGGGATGAACGTTTATCTACTGTTGCTGCTGACCGTTATTTATTAGAAGCTGATGTCAGTCGTGCAAAACGCAAAAAAGTTATTGATAAAATGGCTGCTGTATTTATTTTACAGGGCTATCTTGATAGTTTAAAATAACTTAAATTTTATGATTTCATTTGGAGACTTTTTATTTATATGACTAGAATTGATAGACGAAATGCAGACCAATTGCGTCGTTTTAAAATAACAAAATACTTTCAAAAATATCCAGCTGGCTCTGTTTTAATTGAAACAGGCAATACTAAAGTAATTTGTGCTGCTACTATTCAAGATGGCGTTCCTTCATTTTTACGTGGTAGCGGTACAGGCTGGTTAAATGCTGAATATTCTTTACTTCCATCAGCGACATTGACCCGTTCTCCTAGAGAAGCCTCTCGTGGTAGACAAAATGGCAGAACACAGGAAATCCAACGTCTTATAGGACGCTGTCTTCGCAGTGTTATGGATTTTAAAGCTTTAGGTGAAAGAACAGTCATTATTGACTGTGATGTAATTCAAGCCGATGGTGGTACGCGAACAGCTTCAATCACTGGAGCTTTTGTAGCATTAGCTGAAGCTTTAGCCACTATCTACGACCCTAAAAAACCATTTCCATTAAAAGATTTCATGGCTGCCATAAGCGTAGGTATCTCTAAAGATAATGAACCTATATTAGATTTATGTTATGAAGAAGATTCTACTGCTATAGCTGATATGAATATCGTCATGACAGGTGAAGGGCATTTTGTAGAAATTCAAGGTACTGGTGAAAAACAACCTTTTACACATGAACAATTCAGCAAAATGCTCGCCTATGCTCAAAAAGGTATTGATGAATTAATCTCTTATCAAAAAGATATTTTAGGTAATGACTTAGTTTGGAAAATAGGAAGGATTCCATGATGAAAAAAATTATTGTAGTCATACAAAAATCAAGGCAAAATAAAAGAAATGATAAATGCATTTAAAAATTTACCTGTAGAACTTCATTCTTTAAGTGAATTTGGTCCTTTACCTGATGCTGTTGAAGATGGTACTACTTTTGAAGAAAATGCTATCAAAAAAGCAAAATTTTACGCTCAAAAAACAGGCTATGCTTGTTTAGCAGATGATTCAGGTCTAACCATTGATATTTTAGATGGAGCTCCTGGTATTTATTCAGCTAGATTTGCTGGTTACCATGCAGACGATTTAGCTAATAATAAAAAAATGATTGAAGAGCTACAGAAAAAAATGTAGAGCAATCAACTGCTCAATACGTTTGTTCTTTGGTCTTTGTAGATACTGATGGCAAAACATTAACTTGTACTCAAAAATGTGAAGGTATCATTCGCATTTTCGCTCAAGGAAATAATGGCTTTGGTTATGACCCATATTTTGTTCCTGATTTGCAAAAAACTATGGCTGAATTAACTATTGAAAAAAAAATAATATTAGTCATCGTGGCAAAGCACTACGTGAAATGGAAATCCAACTAGGTGAATATTTAAAATGAAAATAGGAATTATGAGTGATAGTCATCATGATCTATCTGCTATTGATGATGCAATTTGTCTAGCTGACGGTGTAGATTGTTGGCTTCATGCTGGCGATAGTATTGATGATGCTGGCTATTTAGCTGATGTATCTAAAAAACCTGTATATGCTGTTCCTGGTAATATAGATTGGTTTTCCACTAAGCCAAAAGAAATATTAATAGAAATTGCTGGCAAAAAAATATTTTTGACACATGGTCATAAATATAATGTAAAATGGACAACTAAATATCTATATGAACAAGCCTCTAAATTAGGTGCAGATATAATAGTTTATGGTCATAGTCATGTAGGTAACGAAGAGCATGTAAATGATAAAATAATCATTAATCCAGGAAGTGTTTCTGAACCTCGAGATGGTCTAGACCCTTCTTTCATGATAATTGATATAAATAATGAAAAATAAATCTTCAACGCATATTTTTAAAATAAAAGTTTTTTAACATTTAAGATAAATATTTATAATGATTTATATATTTATTAATTAAAATTAATGTACTAAAATAAATAACTTTTATATTTTTAGTCTATAAATATATTTTATTTATAAAAGTGAACAGCCTTCAACTTTAATAATATTAAGGCTTCCAGCCATTTTAGGTGTTGAAAGACATTCAAAAATATGCTAAATTTTCATTACATGAGGATATTTTTATCCAATTTGTTCGTGATAAATCCCCCACTACTTTTAACCAGTGGTGAGAGTTAATTTATTAGAGATGGGACAGATCTCAAAATAGATAAATTCTTATTTATTTAAAAATTTTCTACTTAAAAAATATATACTTATTAAGTAAAAATATGTCCTTAACCGTTAGTCATTAATGGGGATTGCCTAAATTTAGGAAGTTTAATAAAACAATGACTAAATATTTTAATCCATTGGAGGGGTTATGGTGCGTACAATCCAAGCAGAACAAATCACTCAAGAAGTAGCGCAGATGTGTAAAGAAGCTGCCTACTATTTACCAGGAGATGTGTTTGCCGCATTAGAAAGAGGTAGACTTAGTGAAAAATCTCCAGTAGGAAGAGAAGTACTCGACCAAATTATCACAAATGCAAAAATTGCAAAAGAAGAAGACAGACCTATTTGCCAAGATACTGGTATGACTATTGTTTTTGTTGAATTAGGTCAAGATGTTCACATTGAAGGCGGCAACTTAAATGACGCTATCAATGCTGGTGTAGCTAAAGGTTATACTGAAGGCTATTTACGTAAATCCGTTGTAGCTGAACCACTTTTCGATCGTAAAAATACTCAAGATAATACACCAGCTGTTATCTACACAGAAATCGTTCCTGGCGATAAATTAACTATCCAAGTTGAACCAAAAGGTTTCGGTAGCGAAAATAAATCTGGCTTAAAAATGCTTGTACCAGCTGATGGTGTAAAAGGCGTTAAAAAAGCAGTTATGGATATTATCCTTCATGCTAGCTGTAATCCTTGCCCACCAATGGTTGTTGGTATTGGTATTGGCGGTACTATGGACCGTGCTGCTGTTATGTCTAAAAAAGCATTACTTCGTCCAACTAATGTTCGTAATGCTCATCCTGAATATGCAAAACTTGAAGAAGAGCTTTTAGAATTAATCAACCAGACAGGTATTGGTCCACAGCTCGGTGGTACAACAAGTGCTCTTGCTGTTAATATCGAATGGGGTCCTACTCATATCGCTGGCCTTCCTGTGGCTGTAACAATTTGTTGCCATGCATGCCGTCATTCTAAACGCGTATTATAATTTATTCGGGAGGTACATTTAAATGGCTGATAAAATTCGCATTACAACACCTTTGACTGAAGAACAGTCTCGTAAATTAAAAGTAGGCGATAGCGTTCTTATTTCTGGCGTTATCTATAGCGCACGTGATGCTGCTCATAAAGTTATGACAGAAGCACTTGCTCGTGGTGAAAAACTTCCAATTGATTGGAACAATCAAATTGTTTATTATCTTGGACCAACTCCAGCTAAACCTGGTAATCCAATTGGTTCTTGCGGTCCTACAACTTCTGGTCGTATGGACGCTTATACTCCTACAATGCTCGAACAGGGTATTAAAGGTATGATTGGTAAAGGTTCTCGTGATAAAGCTGTTATCGAATCCATGAAGAAAAATGGTGTTACTTATTTTGCTGCTGTTGGTGGTGCTGCTGCACTTATTTCCAAATGCGTAAAAAATATGAAGTAATCGCTTATCCAGAACTTGGTCCTGAAGCACTTGCAGCTCTTACTGTTGAAGATTTCCCTGCAATCGTAGTTATTGACTCTGAAGGTAATAATTTCTATGAAATGGGTCAGGCTCCATATCGCACTTTAGATATGGATAAACTTTAATAATTAACAAAATCCTGAGCTCCTTTATTATCTTCTAGGAGGAGCTCAGTTTATTTTGCGAACCGTGGGACACACGGGGATAGCCATCTATCATTTATATTACATATAATTAATATATGGAAGCTTTTTTAAGCATGTCATAAGGTGTGTAAATTTTCCCTATGAAAATTAAAAAGTACAGGAGGTTCAAGGATGATTCACACAACATTTTATATTCGCAGATTACATTCCCTCTGCGGTATTGTTCCTGTAGGTTTATTCTTACTCGAACATATCTTTACAAACTCTATGGTATTAGGTGGACCAGCTCCATTCAATGCAGCAGTTGAGCATCTTGCATCTATTCCACATGAAATTATGCTTCCTTTGGAAATTTGCTTCATTTTAGTTCCATTCCTTTTCCATGGTCTTTATGGTTTGTACATTTTAATGCAAGCTAAAAACAACGTAAAAAGCTATGGTTATGCTCGCAACTGGAATTTCTATCTCCAAAGAATAACTGCTGTTATTATCTTCCTTTTCTTAATCTGGCATGTTGTTTATCTCCGCATTATGGTAAAAGGTGGCGGTACTCCTATTTCCTTCGAATTATTACAAGCTTATTTCCAAAATCCGCTTGTATGGGGTGCTTATACAATCGCTATGATTGCATCTATTTTCCACTTCTTTAACGGTCTTACTACATTCACTATGACATGGGGTATTGCAAAAGGTCCTCGTATCCAGACTTTCTTCTCTCGTGTATTCATGGCAATCTTTGTAGTATTATCCCTTTTAACAATTGCTTTCATGAGCATGTACTGGTTTTAATCTATAAATTCTGATATAAGGAGAGACTCACGTGAAATCTACAAAAAAAATCATCGTTGTCGGTGGCGGTTTATCCGGTCTTATGGCTACGATTAAAATTTGTGAATCTGGCGGTATTGTAGACTTATTCTCTTATTGCCCAGTAAAAACGTTCCCACTCCCTCTGTGCACAGGGTGGTATTAATGCTTGTATGGATTCCAAAGGTGAACATGATACTGTTTGGGATCATATCGATGATACAATTTATGGTGGCGACTTCCTTGCTGACCAATTAGCAGTTAAAGGTATGTGCGAAAACGCTCCAAAACTTATTAAAATGTTCGACCGCATGGGTGTTCCTTTCACTCGTACACCAGAAGGTAACCTTGACCTTCGTAACTTCGGTGGTGCAAAACATAAACGTACTTGCTTCGCTGGTGCTACTACTGGTCAACAGCTTTTATATGCTCTTGATGAACAAGTTCGTAAACTTGAAGTAAAAGGCAAAGTTAAAAAATACGAATTCTGGGAATTCGTTCACATCATTAAAAACAAAGAAGGCATCTGCGTGGTATCACTGCTCAGAACATGAATTCCATGGAAATTGAAGCTTTCCCAGCTGATGCAGTTATCTTAGCAACAGGTGGTCCTGGTGTTATTTTCGGTAAATGTACAGCTTCTACAATCTGTAACGGTTCTGCTGTTTCCGATGTATACCAAGAAGGTGCTTACCTCGGTAACGTTGAATTCATTCAGATTCACCCAACAGCTATTCCAGGCGAAGATAAAAACCGTCTTATGTCTGAAGCAGCTCGTGGTGAAGGTGGTCGTGTTTGGACTTACAAAGATGGCAAACCTTGGTACTTCCTCGAAGAAAAATATCCAGCTTATGGTAACCTCGTTCCTCGTGATATCGCAGCTCGTGAAATTTATCAAGTTTGCGTACACATGGGTCTTGGTATCAATGGCGAAAATCGTGTATACCTCGATCTTTCCCACATTGATGCAGATTACTTAAACCGTAAACTCGCTGGTATCATGGAAATCTACGAAGAATTCGTTGGTGACGACCCTCGTAAAGTTCCTATGCAGATCTTCCCTTCCGTTCACTATTCCATGGGTGGTATTTGGGTAGACCGTAAACACAGAACAAATATTCCTGGTTTATTCGCTTCCGGCGAATGTGACTATCAGTACCATGGTGCTAACCGTCTTGGTGCTAACTCCCTTCTTTCCGCTGCTCATTCTGGTACTATTTCTGGTCCAGAAGCTATTCGTTGGGCTAACGGTGATTCCGCTTGGACAATTGAAGGTAAAACTATTGCTGAAGACAATGGTGCTGCTCTTACTGATGCAGAACTTGCTGCAGCAAAACAACAGACTGTTGATGAATTTGAAAAAATCATGAATATGAAAGGCGACGTTAACGCTCATAAACTCCATATGGAATTAGGCGAACTCATGCTTCGTTACTGCACAATTGAACGTATTAACAAAGACCTTGAATATTGCTATGAAGAAGTTAAGAAAATCCTCAAAAAATGGGATCATATCGGTCTTACTGATACTAGTCGCTGGGCTAACCAAGAAGCTATGTTCGTACGTCGCTTCGCAACATGATCATCTACGCTCTTGCTATTTGTAAAGCAGCTCGTATGCGTGATGAAAGCCGTGGTGCTCACTTCAAACCAGAATTCCCTAACCGTGATGACGAGCATTTCTTAAAAACTACACTTGTTAGAATGAACCCTGAAACTTGTGAACCAGAAATCAGCTATATCGATTTTGATCACTCCTTAGTTAAACCTCGTCCACGTCGTTATGATGTTACTAAAGGAGGCAAAAAATAATGGCAGATACTAAAAAAACTGTTCATTTGATTATTGAACGTCAAGATAGCCCTACTGGCAAACCTTACACAGAAGAATTTGAAATTCCTTATCGTCCTGCACTTAACGTAGTTGCAGCTTTAATGGAAATTCAGAAAAACCCTGTAACTAAAGATGGCAAAAAAACTACTCCTGTAGTTTGGGAATGCAACTGCTTAGAAAAAGTATGTGGTGCTTGTATGATGGTTATTAACGGTCGTGCACGTCAAGCTTGTGCTTCTCTTATCGACAAACTTCCTCAACCAATCCGCATTGCTCCAGCTCGTACTTTCCCTGTAATCCGTGACCTTTTAATCGACCGTAGCGTTATGTTTGAAAGCCTCAAACGTATCCAAGGTTGGATTAATGTTGATGGTAGCTGGGAAAATCGTGAAGCTCCAATTCAAAACCCATATACTGCTGCTACAGCATATGAAATTTCCCACTGCATGACTTGTGGTTGCTGCTTAGAAGCTTGCCCTAACGTTGGTCCACAGTCTGACTTCATCGGACCTGCTCCAACAGTTCAAGCTTATCTCTTCAATTTACATCCATATGGTAAATTTGACAAAGAAAAACGTCTTAATGCTCTTATGGAAAAAGGCGGTATTACTAGCTGCGGTAACAGCCAAAACTGCGTAGAAGCTTGTCCAAAACACATCAAATTAACTACTTACCTTGCTCAGTTAAACCGTGATGTAAATAAACAAGCTCTCAAAAATATCTTTGATAAATAATAAAAGATATATCAATCAAATAACAAAAGGAGTTAGTTTAAAACTAACTCCTTTTTATTATCAAAAAACAGCACCTTAAAAGGTGCTGTTTTCTATTTCATATCTTATTGTCTAAAGTAATGATAATTGTCTTTTATCTCAACTAATTCATCTAATTTTACATTTAAAGCTTTTGCAATAGACGCTATTACTAAAAAAAGTTGGTTGGCGTTTATCATTTTCTATAAAGCTAACCATAGCTGTACTAATACCTGCTCTCATAGCTAATTGTTTCTGAGTCATCTTTTTTTCATGTCTTTTTTCGCAAATATTATATTTAATTGTCATAATACAAAGCTTCCTTTCAATATTGGATAATGGGGTGAATAATCCCAATTGCAAATAAAAAAGTAGCTTTGTTTGTAATCAAAAACATACATCTCATTATCTAAATACTAAATAATATTTTATTATTTAATTTTTATTTATGGTTTAGTATAGCACAATAATAACTATGGTTATTTATTAAAAAAAACTTATAATTTATAAAAATTTTAACGCAATGTTAAATTCATGGCACAACGATTAGCTTCATATTTAATTTTTTCTTCATCAATAGTAGTAAAAGCTCTATTTTCTAATAAAACTTTACCATCTACTAATACTGTATCAACCATTGAGCCATTCATGCTATACGCTAATAAAGATACTAAATCATGACGTGGATAACATTGTGGAGCAGACATATCAAATAAAACGATATCTGCTTTATATCCTTCTTTGATTAAGCCTACATTATTTAATCCTACAGCTTTAGCACCGTATTCTGTTCCCATTTTTACACCTTCAAGAGCTGGCACAGCTAATGGGTCTAAAGTATTTACTTTATGCAGTAAAGTTGCTAAATTAATTTCTTCTAACATATCAAGATTATTATTACTAGAAGCTCCATCTGTACCTAAACCTACACAAACTCCTGCTTTTAATAATTGTGGAACTGGAGCAACACCGCTGGCAAGTTTCATATTGCTTCCTGGATTATGCGCTACACGTACATTGTATTTTTTCATAATTTGAATATCTTCATCTGTTAAATGAACACAATGAGCAGCTAATACGCCACGGTCTAAAATACCTACTTCTTCCATTAAAGCTATAGGTGTTTTGCCATATTCTTTTAAACAATTTTCTACTTCACCTTTAGTTTCTGCTAAATGAATATGAATTTCTCCATTATATTCTTCACTAGCTTTCACTACTTTTTGTAGAAAATCTGGAGGACAAGTATATGGTGCATGAGGGCCAAACATAACTGTTATTTTACCATCATTAGCATTGTTAAAATCTCTGAATAAGATTTTATTTTCTTCTAATGCTTGATTGCCATTTGGAGCTACACCAATAATACCACGAGAAAGCACTGCTCTAATATCTGTATCAATACAAGCCTGTGCTACTTGGTCCATATCGCCATACATATCAGCAAAAGTAGTTGTACCGCTCTTTATCATTTCAGCGATACCAAGCATAGCACCCCAATAAATATCTTCTTTTTTCATTTTAGCTTCGATTGGCCATATTTTATTTTCTAACCAATCCATAAGCTTCATATCATCAGCATAGCTACGCAATAAAGTCATGGATACATGTGTATGCGCATTAACAAAACCAGCTGTTGCTAATTTATCTGTACCATCAATCACTTTTTCTGCTTTAAATGCTTCTGGTATATTTTCTATAGCTAAAATTTCGCTATCTTTAATTGCAATATCTGCAATCTTTACTTTACCATCAGCTAATAAAACGTTAGCATTTTTTATTAAAATATTCATATTTAAACCTCTTAATTATGCTTTTGCTAAATATGCTTTTTGTTCTTCTGTCAATTCATCAAGTTCTACACCAAGAGCTTTTAATTTAATTTGAGCAATTTTTGTATTGATTTCTTCTGGCATTAAATATACTTTATTTTCCATTTCTTGATGATGATTCAAAATATGAAGTGCGGAGAAGAATTGTACACCAAAGGATAAATCCATGATTTCTGCTGGATGTCCATCACCTGCTGCAAGGTTAACTAAACGACCTTCAGCTAAAAGATATAATTTGCGTCCATCTTTTTGCACATATTCTTCAATATTTTTACGAACAGGACGATGAGATACAGAATTTTTGAGTAAGTCTACTTTGTTGATTTCTACATCAAAATGACCAGAATTTGCCATCATTGCGCCATCTTTCATAAGTGCAAAATGTTTTTCATTGATGACATTATCACAGCCTGTAAGAGTCAAGAAGATATCACCAATTTTAGCAGCTTCTTCCATAGGCATTACTCTAAAGCCATCAAATACTGCTTCAATAGCTTTAATTGGGTCAACTTCAGTGATAACTACATTCGCACCAAGACCTTTAGCACGCATAGCTCCACCTTTACCACACCAGCCATAACCAGCAATTACTACTGTTTTGCCTGCAATTACTAAATTTGTAGTACGCATGATGCCATCCCAAGTAGATTGACCTGTACCATAGCGATTATCAAATAAATATTTACAATATGCATCATTTGCTGCAATCATAGGGAATTTTAATTTTCCTTGTTCAGCTAAAGCTTTTAAGCGAATAACACCTGTTGTAGTTTCTTCGCTACCGCCAATAATTTTATCAATTAATTCAGGACGTTCATTATGAATACGTGCTACTAAATCGCCACCATCATCAATAATCATATCTGGATTGCAATCTAATGCTTTATCAATGAACATATCATATTCTTCATTTGTGCAATTATACCAAGAATATACTGTTACGCCGTCTTCAACAAGTTCAGCTACGACATCATCTTGTGTAGAAAGTGGGTTACTGCCTGTAGCGATAACTTCTGCTCCTGCATTTTTAAATACTAAAGCTAAATATGCAGTTTTAGCTTCTAAGTGCATAGTGATAACTACTTTTTTACCAGCAAAAGGTTTTGTTTTGCTATACTCTTCATCTATAGAACGAAGTACAGGCATAAAGTTTTTTACCCATGCAATTTTATCATGACCTGATGGTGCAAGTTTAATATCTCTAATCATTGATTCCATTAAGAATTCCTCCTAAATTATTTAAAGTTTCTAATTTACTAAAATCAGTACGCTCTATCTGTAAAGGCGTAACTGATATATAACCATTTTTTACAACTTCAATATCTGTAAATTCATCATTGCCTATATCTTTAGCTCGCCCTTGCATTTTATACGCTATAGAGCCATCATCTAAAATCACAGCATCAAATTCATTTTCATAAATACGACGCCCATGTTTAGTAAATACAAATTTTATTTTATTATCTTTCAAGCTTTTAGGGAAGTTTATATTATACATAAATAATTTATCAGTATTATAAAAAAACTAATCCTATCTGCCATTACTTTTGCAATCGTTGAAAATGATACATTTGATTTACTAGATACAGAAACGGCTATAGAAGATATTTTATGATTATATCCTTCTAAAGCCGCTCCTACTGTTCCTGAATAAAGCACATCTGTTCCTAAATTAGCTCCATTATTTATACCTGAAATTATCAAGTCTGGTTTTTCTTTTAATAAAAATTCCAAAGCTAATTTAGTACAATCTGCTGGTGTTCCTTCCACAGCATAAGCCGTTACATTTTCCATCTTCATATCCACAGTTTCTACACGCAAAGGAACACCCATAGTCAAAGCCTGCGACATTCCGCTTTGCTCTGTCATCGGTGCTACAATAAAAACTTCATGTTTTAAAGATAATTCTTTAGCTATAGCTTTTAAGCCTTCGGCTTTTATGCCATCATCGTTAACTAATAAAATCTTCATAAAAACCTCATCAATATTATAATTGGTTCATCATTTTATGAGTTTGTGGTATTACTCTAACATTTTTCAATACTTGCATTGCTCTAGTTTGCCATTTGAGCATTTTTTCTGGAGGAGCTTCATGAAGTCCACCTAATGGTGTAATTGGCTGTAAAACTAATAAAATATTTTCATCAATATTTTTATGATGGATAATGCTTTTTCAAAATCTTCAACTGTAGACTCATTGGAAACTACAATTTTTACATAAACATCTTTTTTACTAGCCAATTTCAAAAATTCTTCATGCTCTTGCCAATAAGCTTTGCCAATATCGCTTGGCAATTTCATATCCATACTGATTATATCTATTTCATCAATAACTTGAGCTAATTGTTTCACCAAAGTACCATTGTTTCCAAAATAATGGTATAGATAATGGCTTTAGATTTTTAGCCAATTCTAAAATAATCTGTGGATATAATAATGGCTCTCCACCAGTAATACTGATAGAATGATGTGGCTGTTGTAAACGATAATTGATATAAGGCATGATGTCATTTAAATCCAAAGGATTTTTTAATTCTAAATCGCCTTCATATCCTTCACATTTTTCTAAAACACATGGAACTAAATTACTATGTGCCAATTTATCCGTATCACAATAAGGGCAATCCATATTGCAACCAATAAGACGAATAAATAATTGTCTGCAACCTACATATTTTCCTTCACCTTGAATAGAAGAAAAAATTTCTGATACTCCTGCTTGCAAATTAAGCATCCTTTCTATATATAACTGCTGCTTTTGGTGATTCCCATACTTTTATATAATTTAATTTACAATTAGTTTTAAATAAATCATTTGCTTCAATTGTTTCATAAATATATTTAGCTAAATGTTCTGCTGTAGGATTTAATTCTTTAAATTGAGGTAATTCATTTAAGTATTGATGATCCATAGCATCTAATACTTCCATTAACATAGATTTAATACTTTAAAATCTGCAACCATACCAATATTATCTAATTTATCTCCGCTGACAGACATCTCTACAGTCCAGCTATGACCATGTAATCTGTTGCATTTTCCAGGATAATCTACTAAGCGATGAGCTGCTTCAAAAGCTCCATTTACTACTAATTCAAACAAAAAATTGCCTCCTTAATAATTAATAAAATTAATATAAAAATTATACCATATATTTATCTACTATAAAAATTTTATAATAATTTATTTATATAGCTAAAAAAGAACTATTAGTTTAATCTAATAGTTCTTTTCTTAAATTAACGAGTCAATTCATCATAACTAACTGCACGAGTATGTTTTGTATGTGACCATTCATGTTTATTTCTATCTAAAAATCCTAAAAATACAATTGGGATCCAACTATAAATAAACACTGGATATAAAATTAAGTAAAACCATGCTTTCCATTTAACATGTATCTTTGCCAAAATAATAATAGGTAAAATATATTGCCCCATAGTAATTACAGTTAGCAAACTAGATGGTAAAAACTGATATATATTTGTAAATAACGGATATCCTAATCCCATCTGTACATATGATAAGATGACAAAGAATGTGGAAATCAATAAGAAATGAGGCTGTAATAAATGTAAACAACCATCTAAAATACGAATATCACGACGACGAATACCTTCTTTTAACATCTTCGGAATAAAGCGATGTGCCACGTCAAATTGACCTTGTGCCCAACGTTTACGCTGGTTCCAAGATTGTTTAAAAGTAAGTGGTTTTCATCATAAACAATCGCATCATGAGCCCATGTTGTTTTTATACCTTCTGCTAAAGATTTCATAGTAAATTCCATATCTTCAACAAGGCAAGTAGCACCCCAACCATGTTTTTTCAAAACATCTGTTGTAATACACATACCTGTACCACCAAGTACAGAAGATAAACCAATATTTGTTTTTGCTAAATGCCAAATATGGTCAATAACCCAAAAGGCAATCGCAAAAGTTCCGGAAACCCATGTATCATAAGGATTTTTCGCATCAAGATAACCTTGTACTAATTTATCCCCTTTACATAAGCGATTATTCATCTCTAATAAGAAGCGTTTATCTACTAAATTATCTGCATCAAAGATTGCTACTGCATCATATTTGCGTTTCATTTCAAATAATCTAGCAAACATCCATTCCATTGCAAAGCCTTTACCACGTTCTTTATCATTAAAACGTTCATGAACAATAGCTCCACAATCGCGTGCAATCTGAGCTGTATTATCTGTACAGTTATCAGCAATTACAAAAATATCATATAGTTCTTTTGGATAATCTAACATTTTGTTCCGCGCGCGGAACAGGCTTGGACGAAGGCGCGCGACATGCAGATTTCCGTGTCGATCGCGCGTACGAATGACGATAAGACCGGCGATTGGACGAAGGCATCGAGGATTACTGCATTTCGATGCGCCGCACGGCCGGTCGCACCGCCATGGTCGAAGTGAACATCTCCTGCCCGAACACGATGGCCGGCGAACCGTTCAATCAGAGCCCTGAAGCGCTCGACAAGCTGTTCACCGAACTCGACAAGATCGAACGTCCACAGCCCACGCTGGTGAAGATGCCGTTGAATAAGTCCTGGGAAGAGTTCAAGGATCTGCTTGACGTGCTTGCCGAACACAATGTGCAGGGCTTGTCGATTGCGAATCTGCAGAAGGACCGCGCCGGCATGGAGATTCCTCGCGATTGGGAGGGCGGACTGTCAGGTTCGCCATGCTATGAGGCCAGCAACGAACGCATCAAGCAGGTGTACCGCGAGTATGGCGACCGTTTTGCGATTGCCGGCATCGGCGGCGTGTTCACTCCGCAGCAGGCGTATGCGAAGATTCGTTCCGGCTCGTCGTTGGTCATGTTCATCAGCTCGCTGATGTATCGCGGACCGCAGCAGATCACCGTGTTGAAGCGCGGCCTTGCCGAACTGCTCAAGCGGGACGGATTCGACCATGTGAGCCAGGCTGTCGGCATCGACGCCTGATACCGATTATTTCAATCGGCAGCGAGCACCAAATAATAATGCGCTGCGACCGCCAACGCGGTGCAGGGCGCATTATTGTTGTTCGATTGTTGTTCGATATTACCTTGGTTATTGGTTGCGTTTAGTATGCGCCACGCACATACTGCGGCTGGTAGGGCGCATCTTCGGTCGGAATACCGAGCTTGTGAGCGGCGCGAAGAGGCCAATTCGGATCACGAAGCGCCGCACGTCCGATTTCGATGGCGTCGGCGGCACCGGATTTCAAAATCTTCTTGGCCTGCTTCGGCTTGGTGATCAATCCGACGGCCGTGGTTGGAATTTCGGCACGCGAGCGCACCTGTTCGGCGAATGGAACCTGATAATCGGGTTTGACGGGAATGGTCACGCCCGGAATCATGCCTCCGGTGGAGACGTCCATCAGATCGACACCGTGCTTCTTCAGGACTTTGGCAAGGTCGACGGTCTGATCGAGATCCCAGCCTCCGGCGGCCCAATCGGTCGCGGAAACGCGCACCAGCACCGGCATGGTGTCGGGGATGACGGAACGCACGGCGTCCACGACTTCGACCAGTATGCGGATACGGTTGTCGAACGATCCGCCGTATTCATCCTCGCGCTCGTTGATCAGCGGATCGAGGAATTGCGACAGCAGATAGCCGTGGGCCGCATGAATTTCCACCGCGTCGAAGCCGATATCATAAGCACGCCAAGCGGCGTCGCGGAACTGGTCGACGATGGCATGGATTTCGTCAACGGTGAGTTCGCGAGGCTTGTCCAACGGCCCGAACGCGTTGGCGCTTGGCCCCACGGTCTGCCATCCGCCCTGCTCTTCCGGCACGCTCTCATGCTCGTATCCGATGGAGAAGCAGCCGGTGGAAGCCTTGCGTCCGGCATGGTTGAGCTGCACCGCCATCGTCGCGCCGGCGGCCTTCGCATCGGCAACGATCCAACGCCATGCGTCCATCTGCTCGTCGGCCCACAATCCCAAGTCGCACGGCGAAATACGACCCTCCGGCGTCACTGCGGTGGCTTCCACGATAACCATGCCGAAACCGCCCATGGCACGTGACACATAATGCTGGTAGTGGAATGGCGTGGGCAGGCCATCCTGGGCCAACGCGGAATACGTGTCCATTGGCGGCAGCCAGATGCGGTTGCGCACGGTCATGCCACGCAAAGTCATAGGATCGAACAGGCCAACCGTGCCATTGGTTGTAGCCTTCTTCGACCGCTTCGCCTTCTTTTCGTCTTCGCTCATCGTAGTAGCTCCCCTCCGGTCGCACCTACTGGCTCCATGCCGATCGGCTGAACCTTCTTCTTGTATTCCCCTTGAGCTTCTCTGGAGATTTCGTGCCATAAAACCGGCACTATCTGCATTCTACGCAGAACGCCCGCCGAGCGTGGCGGGCGTTCATTGATTGTTCACTTCCATTCGCTGAATTGCGGAAGCGTCACTCATCTTCGGTCTGCTGCTGATCCTGATCATCCTGCTGGTCGTTCTGCTGGCTTTGCTGCTGAAGCGACTGGTTCTGCTGCTGAATGATTGTGCTTTGCTGCTGGGTGGCATTCTGCTTTCCACCGCCGATCTTGGTGACCGTGCTGGATGTTGCGGAATACTTGGCCGCAGGCTGCCCATAATCGTTGTCAATCGGCAGCTGTTTGCGTTCCGCATAAGCATTCATAAAGTCACGCCATGCCGGGGCCGCGATGGTGGAACCATCCCAGTAGCTGTGGTACTGGCCGTTGATAGCGATATTCGCAATCGGGTGTCCAACCGGGTTCTGCACGTCACCGACGAGCACGAATGTGGCGATCTGGTTCGGAATGAAACCACCCGTCGTAACTAGCTGATCCTCGTGGGTACCGGTCTTGGCGAAGGTCTTACGTCCATTGGCTAGCTGTGCCACACCGCCTGCGCCGTCAGGACGGACAACGCCTTGATTCATGGCCCAAGCAAGCGTTTGGATGATTTCCGGATCGACCGCCTGATGGCAGTTCGCGGAAGGCACCTTAATATCATTGCCGTCCACATCAGTCACCTGCTTCAGCGCGATCGGATCGCACTGCACGCCATTGGACGCATATACAGCGAAGATGCTTGCCATCGTCAGCGGGGACACGTTGACGTTGCCGACCATCATGGCAGGCACGAATGATGAGGTCTTGTCGAGCGTCTCACCGGTATTCGCATCATGATAGCCAAGTTCAGTTGCGGTATCGGCAATCTTGCACAAGCCGATGATGGATCCCATGGAAGCCTGCGTGGTGTTATGAGACCTTGCCAAAGCCAATGCCGGCGTTTCCGGGTTCACCGTTCCATTGGTGATTGCGTTGGTGACGTTCCACGTATCAGTGCCGCCGGTATAACGATCGCATGCGAACAACGAGGTCGAATACCTCGTGGACGTCTGCAGGTTTTCGTTGACGGAATGTCCCGCTTCCATCCATGCCACCAGATTGACAGGCTTCCACGACGAGCCGATGGAGAAGCCCATGCCGCCGCCGTCTTCTCGATCCACGGCATAGTTCATGGAATCCCTGGTCTGGTCGTTCTGCGCCGCTTCGGTGGCATCATACGTTCGATTCAGACCGAAGCCCAACACTTCTCCGGTACCCGGTTTGACGGACGCCATCACGATTTCCATGCCGGAGGAATCTTCCGGTGGGATGGTGTTGCGCGCGGTTTCGTTCAACAAGGTGTTGGCATCGATATCCAACGTGGTGACGATCTTCAGACCGCCTTCTTTCAGCAGCTTTTCTCGATCCTCACTGGTCTTGCCGAATTCCTTGGAATTCAAGATCTTGTGCACCACGTAATCGCAGAAATAGCCCGCATCATAGTCCGCGGCCATGCAACCGGTGGAAATAGGCTGGACATCAAGCGTATCTGCGAGCGGAGTATTGACCGCCTCCTGATATTCCGCATCCGAAATATAGCCCTGCTCGTTCATCAGCTGCAGCACGATATTGCGTTGCTTCTCGGATTCCGGCTGGTTCGATTCGACGGAAGGATCGTAAGCGTTCGGATTCTTGGTGATTGCCGCGATGGTGGCGGACTGCACGATGTTCAGCTGATCTGCGGTGGTGTTGAAATACCGCTTCGCAGCCGCCTGCACGCCATAGAGGCTATTGCCGCCAAACTGTGCGATATTGAGATATCCCTGCAAAATTTCAGGCTTGGAATACTGCTTTTCCATTTGCACGGAAATCAGCATTTCCCTCATTTTTCGTGCGATGGTATCTTCCGACGCATGGTATTGTGCAATCGGATCGTCATCCTGCTGCGCCTGCAGGATCAGCACGTTTTTGACATACTGCTGGGTAAGGGAGGAACCGCCCTGATGGTCGCCCTTCATATATGTTTGGACGAACGCGCGGAACACACCCTGCACATCAACGCCGCCGTGAGTGAAGAATCGTCTGTCTTCACGCGCTACCACGGCCTGCTGCATGTATTTGGAAATCTTCTTCAACGGCACGACTTCACGATTCTGATCCCAGAATTCGGTGATTTTCGTGGTGCCATCGGAAGCGTACATGGTCGACTTCTGCGGCAGGCTGGTCACATCAAAATCAATACCTTCGACCGACAGCGACGGAATAACCGCCTTGGCGACGCTGTTCGCGCCGAAAACCGCCGGTAGGAGGAACAAACTGGCGGCCACGCCGCCACCCACACTCAGCGTGATGTAGGCAATCACGAGTGCGAGCACACGTTGAACGGTCAAAGTCTTCTTTTCGGGCATGGTGCCCATTCTAAAGTGGTGGGTCTACTAATCAACCGGCCGATCGCAGCCATCACGGGTTTCTCACAAACAACCGTAAAACTTGAAAAACACTGGAAAACAGTCGAAAATTATCGTCTCGATCGTCGAATAAGCATGCCAGGCTGGTAGATGATGATGGAACGGCCCTCACGCGCAATCCATCCACGGTTGGCGAAATCCATCAGCGCCTTGTTCACCGTCTCGCGCGACGAACCGACCAGCTGCGCCATTTCCTCCTGCGTCAGATCGTGCGGCACCTTCAACCCCGCCTCGACCGGCTCGCCGAAGCGTGATGCCAGATTCAGCAGCGTTTTCGCCAAAACGTCCCGGCACGTCCATGAACACAAGCTCCGAAATGCGCTCGTTGTTGTCACGCATGCGATGCGCGAGCACCTGAAGCATGTCGACGGCCACGCGTGGATGCTCGTCAAGCCATGCGAACAGGGCGTCATGCTCAAGCCATACGACTTTCGTGTCACTGGTCATGGCCACGGCGGACGCGGTGCGCGGCCCACCGTGCGGATCGAACACCGGAATCTCACCCAGCACTTCGCCGTACGCATGAATGCTCAACAACTGCACACGTCTGTCGGACGATTGCCGGATCAGTTTGACGCGCCCGCGTTCCAGCAGATACATGCGGTGATCGGTGTCGCCTTCGCGGAAAATATAGTCGCCCTTGTTGTATTCGGCATGCTGCAGATGCGGCAGCAGTTCCTCCGCCTCTTCGGAAGAAACCTGCTTGAACAACGCGGTGTGCAGCAACGTCGCGCTTTCGCCACTGGGTCCACTATTGGTCTCGTTTGGCGTAGCCATTTGTCACACCTCCGTTCATAGGCACATCCTCTGGGCACGCCGCCAGGCGCGCTGCCGGGCGCGCTGCCGCGGCCTCGAAAGCTTGGCGCGATTCCACATGCCCTCACGGAACACAAGCTTTCGTAACGTTCTCATTGCCCTTGATATCAGGGCGGCTTCGACCATCGGGCTACATTGTAACTCGCCTGGCGGCGTCGAGCAGCCGTTCAACCACGTCTTCACGACTCATGCCCGTCTGCGAGCGCATTGGATCGACTCGTTTTACCGCTGATTTCACCGCTTTGTCCGACATTTTCTCACGTGAGGTGTTCAATACCCGCCCCATTTTTTCCGCGTCGATATCGTAGGCGAGGGTCACGTGGTGCAGTATGGCGCCAGGCCCTCCCTCTACTGGTGTGAAGCGGCGTTGCGCGGCTCCGCCGAGTTTGCCGTATTGCGTGGCGATGTCGTTGAGACCGGCGAATCGTACGTCGAGCCCGAGTTCCTTAAGCGCGCGCACCAGCCAGAAATCGCAGAGCCGGTATGATTCCTCGATGCTTATGCCTTGGGTGAAATCGAACGGCGCGTACAACGAGTAAGTGATGGTATTGCCCGGTTCGATGAACATCGCCCCGCCGCCGGTGCAACGTCGGACCACGGTGAATCCTTCCTTCTGCGCGACCGCCGTATTGACTTCGTCTTCGAGCGACTGGAATTTGCCGATGACCACGGCCGGAGCGGCCCATTCCCAGATACGCAGCGTGGGTTCGCGTTTGCCTGCCGCCACTTCGCGCGCCCATGCGATGTCGGTTTCCATTTGTTCGTTCGGGTCGCGCGGCTTGTCGTGGATGACGGTCGGTTTCAGGGCCCGCCAGCGTTCCAGATATTCCTCTTGTGTCAGCGCATTATGCATTCCCGGTTGTTCCTCGGAATATTGTTTCGTGGACCGCGCGATATTTCCGTTGCCCGTTGCATCTTCCGCATTGCGCGATTCACTGCTTGTGATTGCGCGGAGAAAAGCGATGGCAATGCCTTCTGCCGTCATACCCACCAATCGCACGTTCGGATAGTTCGCGGTAATCGCTTGCAATCGTCGCGTAATGTCGCGTGTGGGCGCGCCTCGCTGGCTTTGCAGCAAGTTTTCCCAATCCTGCAATAGTCGGCGGGAATCCTTGTCATCGCCGTCAAGAAAGAAATCGCCGTCGATCCGACATTGTTCCACGGATTGGATGGAACTTGCACATTCGCGGAAATATGCTGGAATGTCATCAGAAAGCCGGACGGAAACCCCTACGAGTTTGCCGCCCGGCTGCTTATACAGGCCTCTGCCCATCAATCTTGGAGTTCTTGGCCGTGCCCATCGCGGTGCCAGTTGGACCCGTAGCTGGAGCACAGGATGAGGACGGCTTCGATCAGAGCCCAGATTCCGGAAATGATCGGTCCGATGAAGATGATCCATCCGATCAGGGTCAGCAACAGCTGAGCCACGGCCTTGCCGGTATATCCCAGATAGAAGTTGTGCACGCCGAGGGTGCCGAGGAACAGGCCGAGCAGGCCGGCGACGATCTTCGACTTCTGCGCGTAGCCATAGCCGGGCTGCTGTTGGGTCGCCTGATAGTAGGTCTGCTGCGCGTAGGTTGGTGGCTGATTGTATGCGGACTGCGTGTATTGGGGCTGAGTCGGCTCCTGATAATAGGGGGTCTGCGCCGATTGTGCGTAATCCGTAGGTCCGTACGTCGGCTGGCCGTAGATGGGCTGTGCAGGTTGCGCAGGCTGAGTCGGCTGCCCGTAAGCGGGAGCGGCCGAGCCATATGCGGGGACGGACGAACCGTAAGCAGCCGACTGACCATATGGCTGACCATTGCCATACGTACCGCCGGGGATGTTGTTGCCCTGCGTACCCGGGGCATATCCCTGCACGGGCTGCTGCGATGCGTACGGGTCGGGATTGTGCGGCTGTGATGCAGGCTGATTGTAGCCATCCTGCGACTGCCTGTAATCGGCTTGAGTTGAATCGTTCGTCGCGAAATACTCGTCTTGGCCGGAACCGTTGTAATCGGCATTGTTGTCACTCATGGTTTCAACAATATCCCATAATTTGCCTTGTTGCTTTCATCCACCCTGAAAGCAATCCCTGAAATCCCCCCTGAATATGCGAGACGCCTGTCGAATTCAAGCATGAACTCGATTTCGACAGGCGTCTCAACAGGCGAACATATCCGGCGCAATCATGCGTTCCGGATCATATGTCACATGCGTGCCAGAATGTCGCGTCCGACCTCGTCGGTGGAGCGTGTAGCGGATCCCAGCTCTTCGATGTCCGCTTCGACGGCCGCATCGATCTTGGCCGCGGCGTCGTCGAAACCGAGGTGGCGCAGCAGCATGGCCGCAGAAAGGATCGCGGCGGTCGGATTGGCCTTGTTCTGGCCTGCGATATCCGGTGCGGAACCGTGAATCGGCTCGAACATGGACGGGTATTCGTTGGAAGCGTTGATGCATCCGGAAGCGGAGTATCCGACACCGCCGACCACGGCACCTGCCTCGTCGGTGATGATGTCGCCGAACAGGTTGTCAGTGAGGATCACGTCGAAGCGGGACGGATTCGACACCATGAAAATGGTGGTCGCGTCGATATGCAGATAGTCGTGGGAAACTTCCGGATATTCCTCGGCGACCTTATCGACGATGCGCTGCCACATGTCTCCGGCGTTGACGAGCACGTTCTTCTTGTGCACGAGGGTCACATGCTTCCTGCGCTTCATGGCCAGCTGGAAGGCGTAACGCACCACACGTTCCACGCCGTAGGCGGTGTTGATGGAAACTTCGGTGGCCACCTCGTTCGGGGTGCCGCGGCGAACCGCTCCGCCGGCGCCGCAGTACAGGCCTTCGGTGCCTTCACGCACCACGACGAAGTCGATATCACCCGGGTTGGCGAGCGGGGAGGTCACGCCCTTGTACAGCTTGGACGGACGCAGGTTGACGTACTGGTCGAGATCGAAACGGAGCTTGAGCAGCAGGCCACGTTCGAGAATGCCGGCCTTGATACGCGGATCGCCGACTGCGCCCAACAGGATCGCGTCGGTCTTCTTGATGCGTTCCTCTTCCTCTTCCGGAAGAATCGCACCGTCACGCAGGTAACGTTCGGCGCCAAGATCGAAATTCTCGTAATCGAATTCGGCAACGCCCTCGGCCGCCTTCTCCAGAGCCTTCTGAGCCCACGGAGTCACTTCCTTGCCAATGCCATCGCCCGGAATGACGGCGATGGTGTACTTCTTTGCAGAATCACTCATAGCACGCGACTCTAGTCAACGAATCAGCACGTGGACTTAAAACGCTCAACTAATGGACACTCCATGCCGCTTTCCTGTACGAAAAGCATGAATCATACGAATCTCACAAATCGCACAGCCTAATCAGCTGGTAATACCCATCACGCCAAGACACCAAGCATTCTCATAGGAGATCTCCTCCCACTGCTTGTACCTTCCAGACGTCCCCCCATGACCAGCCTCAACCTCAATCTTCGCCACGGCATCCACGCCCGCACGCTGCAGTCGGGCCAACCATTTCATCGGCTCCACATACAGCACACGCGTGTCATTCATCGACGTGGTAATGAAAATCTTGGGAAAAACCGCAACCCGCGCATCATTTGCATCAGACGGCGCATTCTCATACGGCGTATATTCCTTCATATACCTGTACACGTCCGCATTATGCAGCGGATCGCCCCACTCATCCCACTCCGTAACCGTCAACGGCAACGACGGATCAAGAATCGACGTCAACGCATCCACAAAAGGCACATCCGCCTCAACGCCCGCGAAACATTCGGGAGCCATATTCGCCACGGCACCCATCAACAGGCCACCGGCGGAACCGCCATCGGCCACCGTGCGAGCAGGCGACGCCAAACCGGCACGCTGCAACGCACGCACGGCATCAACGAAATCCTCAAACGAATGCTTCTTATTGAGCAAATGCCCCTGCTCATACCAAGCACGACCCATCTCACCGCCGCCGCGAATGTGCGGCACCGCATAAAGCACACCACGATCAAGCATGCTGATGCGAGACACCGAGAATCCCGGATCCGAACTGATCTCATACGCGCCATACCCGGTAACGAACATCGCCGAATCACACGCAGGCACATCCCTGCGCCACACCAAGGAAACAGGAATGCGCTCGCCATCGCGGGCGGTGACCCACACCCTGCGCTCCATGTATTCGCGCGGTTCAAATCCACCAAGCACCGTGGCACGCCTCAACAGGCGATCCTCGCCGGTCGCCGGATCGATATCATGCAGTTCGCCGGGACGCGTGTAACTGGAGAACGAGTAGCGCATGCGGGGCGCATCATACGAAGGATTGCCTCCCACACCAATCGAATACAAGCGCCGGGTCTCCCCCGGCATCGCATCGGCGGTCGCGCCATCCGATGAGGTCATCGCCTTGCGGGAAACCCCATGCACGGCCGACCCCTCGCCTTGCGCGGCGGCCAATTGGTCGAGCGCGCCCCACACTTCGGCACGTTCCTCGTTGATCTCGTCCACCGACTCGTCGACATCCCAATCGTCTTCCAACGCGTGGGGAACCAGCTCGGTGAACTTCCATGGACGCCCCGCAAGAAAATCCTCCGCAGCGGCATCCTTCGTCATCACCGCAATATGCGTCAGGCTTTCCGCCCGGTACTGCAGCGCCACATAATGCCGGTGAATCGAGATCCCCTCAATGCCAAGACCATGCGCGCCTGCAAAATGGCTGGATTGCAGGGATTGGAATACGGTGTGCCGATCGGCATCTCAGAAGCGCCCGGTTCGACTTCGTCGCCGTGCTCGCATCCGTACGGCGAACCGACGGCCACACGCACGCCCTCACCCAAACGGTACGGGGGCTCATGGGAGCGCATGTCGATCACATCGATTTCGAAATTCGGGTTCAACGCATTGTGATAGACCACGGCGAGCGGAATATCCTCACCGCGTTCGCCGGCACCTTCGAAACGGCTGAAACTCACGTCGTATTCCACGTCCTGCTCGCGCGGAATGAACGCGCGGAATTCGCCTTCCGGATCGTCGGTGGAAAGCAGCAGCACTTCGGTGGTAGTCTTCGACCCGGTGCCGATCACCAGATTGCGTTCGTCGAACGACAGGCCGATGCCAACCCAGAATCGTTCGTCCTGTTCGCGGTACACCTCCACATCGTCGACGATGGGAGTGCCGACGCGGTGCCTCATCACCGCGTATGGACGCCACGCGTCGTCGAGCTTCACATAGAACACCCATTGCGCGTCCGGTGTGAAGCAGGCGCCACCGATGCCCTTGAACACTTCCGGCAGTTCCTTGCCGGTTTCCAAGCTGCGGATGCGGAAATCGTAACGTTCGTCGCCGCTGGTGTCGGTGCCATACAGCATCCAACGTCCGTCTTTGGAAATATCCATGCCGCCGATACGGAAGAAATCATGGCCTTGCGCTTCGGCATTGGTGTCGAACACCACTTGTTCGCCGTCGATGGGCACGCCGATTTCAATGGTTGGCGGATCCCAATCGTCTGCGCCTCGAATAGGCACACGGCATTGCACCGCATACTGCTGGCCCTCCTGGGTGCGTACGAAATACCAGTAGCCATCCATGCGTGTCGGCACGGACATGTCGTTTTCCTGAACGTGCGACTTGAGCTCGTCGAACAGTGTGGAGCGTAGGGTTTTCAACGGTTCCATGCGCTGCTCGCAATACCGGTTCTGCGCGGCGACGTAATCCTGCACGTCATGCGATTCCTTGTCGCGCAGCCATTCGTACTCGTCGATGAAGGTGTCGCCGTGGAATACGCGCTCCTTCGGCACACGCTTCGCGATCGGCATCCCGCATTTGTCTTGCACGCTTTCGTCGCTTTCTCGCGCGCCCGTTGCGCCCTGTTCACCCCGAAAATCAGTCATGCACGCGATTATACCGGCATTGCATTCCCAATCCCACGCGGCACGCACCCCCTGCTCCGGGCGTACGAAAAAGTCAGACGCCCATCTGTTGTTTCAGGAACGGCAGCATGGTTTTCATCAGATTCGAGCCGGTCGTTCCCGTGAATACCGGGACATCGGTGACCGGGATCGGCTGCGTGACCGCACGCCCCGCAACGGTGCCGAGATTGCCGGCGACTTCGCGTGGAGACAACTGCCGGATGCCGATCGCCAGCACACGCCCTGGGTATCGGCGTGCGATCGTGGCGTACGTGGTCGGATCCCTCTGCCCGTCATCGCCGATCAGAATGAACTTCATATCAGGAAAATCAGCCATCAATTGTTCGGCATACTCGAGTTTGTGCTGCACTCCGGAAGGAATGAACGTTTTCGGGCGAGGATCGAGGTCGCGCAATAGCAGCGGACCTTCCGGAAAACCATGGTTGGCGATGAAATGCCGGATCGAGCTTTCCACATTCCATGGCGATGTCGACAGGTAGAAGAACGGCGCGTCCGGGAACATGTCCGCAATGCGGTTGAACAGCAGGTTCATGCCCGCAACCGGCATTTTCTTCTTTGGATCGAGCAGCAGCAGATTGTAGGCGGCTTTCATCAGGCTTGGCGCCTGCGTGACCATGATGGTGTCGTCCACGTCGGAGATCACGCCGACTTTCGTACCGCTGGGGATGGTGAACAGGTTGGCTGTGACTGGTTTGCGGCTGCGTACCTTGTATGACACGTCGTGCACGCCCGGTTCGAGCGAATGTTCGGCCACGAGATCGAGATATCCTGCGGAATCGGAGGCTGCGAATTCACTGGAGACATTGCGCTGCGCGTCCACTTCGTCGTGCACTTCGGATGCGCCCACCTGCACGGTTTCGAGGGGCACGCCGTCGATGGCGATGCGCACCTTCGTATGCGGCGAGGGGATGGTGAGCATGGCACGGATGCCACGGGTCAGACGGCCCGCCTGACGTTTGAAGGGCCCGTACACGGTTCGGCAGATCAGTCGAGAGTAATGTTCGGTGCCGTAGCCGACATATGGTTCCACGCGCGGATACCAGTTGAGATTGAGCACCATGCTTGTTGAGAACGTCACCCACTTGTTGAACGCTCTGGTAATGGTGCGGCGGAACAGTCGTGTCAGCGGAGGCTTGACTTCGATGCGTTCGTGTTTCGAAGCCGCGTCGAAGGTGGTGACCACCTTGCGTGCGGGAATGGGCACGGTCGGCATGTCATCTTCGGATATGGAATCCGGTTCACGCTGGGGCAACGGCTGCGGTTCGGTCATAACCCCACTATAAAGGCGATTATTGAATTACCTGGTACCCCAGCGTGAAAATCAGGGATTTTTCAGGGAATACCGATGATTTCCCATCCAATTTCCCGAATCGTGCCGTTCACTGAGCCACGATGTTGGCGTATTCCTCGGAGGAAAGCAGTCCCGGCTCGTCATCCTCAAGTTCGATTTTGAAAATCCAGCCTTCGCCATACGGGTCACCCGTTACGATGCTTGGATCGTCGGCGGCCTCGTTGTTCACATAGCGAATCACGCCGGCCACCGGAGCGACCAGCGGCGTGACCGCCTTGGAGGATTCCAGTTCCGCCACCTCGTCGCCCGCCTGCACTTCGGTGCCGACTTCCGGCAGATCGATGTACACGAGTTCGCCAAGCTGGTCGGCCGCATATTCGGTGATACCCACCATGGCCGGCTCGGTGGAAGCATCCACCCACACATGCTCGTCGGAATATTCAAGATGCTCGGGAACATCCAGATTCGGCTTGTTATCGTTTTCTTCGCTCATGAAAGCTCATTCTACGTCAATCGTATGTATTTCCCTAGAGCAGTGCCGAAACTTGTTACGGGAGGTCGTGACCGAGCCATTCTTCGATCATGTAGCGGGCGATGGTGGCCTTTCCGGGAGCTTCCATACGCCCTGCCACCAACTCGTTCATGTATTCGTCGCGGGTCACCCAACGCGCCTGCAGGGTCTCGTCGCCGTCCACGCGCACGTCGGTGGTGTTGGCCACGCCTTTGAACGCCATCATGAGCGATGCGGGGAACGGCCATGGCTGCGATCCCAAGTATTTGAGTTCGCCGATGTCTATGCCGACTTCCTCTTTGGCTTCGCGCCGGCAGGCATGCTCCAGGTTTTCTCCGGCTTCCACGAAGCCGGCCGATACGGAGTACAGTCCGGTGTTGCGCCATGCGCTGTTGTGTTGCAGCAGCAGACGGTCCTCATGGTCCACGATCGCCGTGATGACGGCCGGTTCCACTCTGGGGAACAGCAGTCGCTTGCCGTCCGCTTCGCTGGTGCAGCGTTGCGCCCATCCTCCCAACGCCGGTTCGGTCGGAGCGCCGCATGTGGGGCAATGACGTTGGCGCGCATGCCATACGCCCAGCGAGATCGCCGTCGTGGCCTGGCCTGCTTCGCGCGCGCTGGCATGCGGTGCGAATCCGCGCAGATCGACCCAGTCGAATCGTTCCGCAGCGCTTTCCAGCAACGATTTCGACGTTTTCGCTTCCGGTTCGTGCTGTTCGCCGAACGCATCGTCCGCGCCCATATGCTCGCTGCTTGCGACCACCGTCTCCGCGGCTTTCATGCGAGACACGTCAACGGCGACCACGTGTTCGTCGCGTTTGCCGCCATACGATCCAAGGAATATGGCGAGCGCCGTCGGATGCGTGTGCAGTTCCGCCGCCACGTAGGCGCCGGGCAATTGCGCGAGACGCATATGCACGTTGGCGTAGTCCGCGATGGCTCCCTGTCCGCGCGGCACCGCCACCATGCCGTCTTTGACGAGAATGACCTTCGTGTCCGGCTCCAGCAGCGCCGTGTCGAACAGGTCGGGTTCGTCGCGTCTCGAAACCTCATAGTCGATGTCGCCTTGCGCAAGTGGCAGGAACGGCAGTGCCTGGGTCAGCGCCAGTGGCGAGAACACGCTCATCGATTGCTTCTTTCCTTGAATACGATTGATAGAGCGGATATTTTTTCTCTATTCCGTATTTTCTTTTCTATTTTTTATATCTTTTTGTATTTCTGATTGCGATATTGACGGCAGCGGCGGAAAATACCGGCTACTGCACCCTGCGCACCAGCGCGAGCAGCGCGTCGGCAACCGCCTGCGGATGCTCGTATGCGCTGAAATGCCCGCAATCGAATACCACCGTCATATCCGCGCTCGTGCCTGTCATCGCATCGGCGATCGGCGTCATCACGCTCGGCGGGCTCGACGGATCCTTGTCGCCGCAGATCACCGCAACCGGTGCCGTAATCGCAGGCAACACATCGTTCAGATCCGGGCGCCCAGCCGCCATGCGCTCACGCCATGCGATGCCTTCGGCAGACTGTTCGTTGATCCACGTCGTGAACTGTTCACGGTAGGCGGCCGACTGTTTGATGGTGGAATCCTCAGGTGTGGATGCCGCAAATCCCATCACCGGCTCATGCGTGCCCGTCGATTCGCATGCTTCGGCGATCGCGATGCGCTTCGCGCGCATCTGCGCGGAATCCGCCGCGGCCTTCGTGTCGCACAATGCCAACGCGGCAACAGCTTCGGGGTGCAGACGCTGAATGTCGAGAACCAGATAGCCGCCCATCGAAAGGCCCGCCCAAATCGCCTTGTCGTAACCGGCCGCATGCAACATCGCGACATAGGCGTCGGCCATATGGTCCAAACCGTTCGGGAAAGCGCCGTCCGCGTCTTTGCCGCCACTGGTCTCATCGGAAGGAATCGGCCCTTCTCCCGCACCGGGCATGTCGGGACCCCAGATCGGGAACCGTTTCACACCATGTTCCACAGCGGTCGCCTCCAACGCCTCCGCACATTCGTCCCACATGCGGTGGTCCACGGGGAACCCGTGCACCAGCACCACGGGAAGCCCCTCGCCCTCGCAATACACGTTATTATGTAATTCGATCGTCATCGTCTCACTCCGTTCCTCTCCCCTATATTGCCTATATATCTATCGCTTACGCTGCCTGCATTCGCAAGCTGCCACGCGCTTTCCTGGCGCCCACGGCCGACCGGTTTCGACGTCAACCATAAGCCTGTCGGCTACCTGCCGGCCCAAGCGATCGCCTGACGCACAATCGTGCCATATCCGTTGCTCATCTGGTTTATGAAAGTGTCGAGGATCTCGCTGTTCGTGTTGACCCATTCCACGTCAAGCGTCTCATCCTGCGGCTTGCAGTCGCCCGCGATCGGCACCACGTAGCACAATGCGATCGCATGCTGGCGGGAATCGAAATAATCGGATAGTCCCGGCGTCGGGAAAAACTCGGCCACGGTGAACGGCTGCAGACTCACCGGCAGCTGCGGCAACGCGATATCGCCCAAATCCTTGGCGACATTACGCGCCACGGCCTCACGCAACGATTCGTGATAGAGCACGCGCCCGGCAATCAGCGTTCGCTCGATACTGCCGTCGTCAGACACGCGAAGCAACGATCCGACCTGTGAAACACGCCCCAGATCATCGGTGCGCACCGGCACCACAAGCACGTATGGAATCGGCATTTCGCCGCGCATACGGTTGATTTCGCCGGAAGCAAGCCATCCTGGAGGATTACCTATTCCGCGAATGAAATCCTCCGGCGTAATGTCGTCGAATTCTCCGCGACGACGGCCTGCATCGAAATCGCCCTCGTCGGGCACTTCATCATTCATCACTGGCATAGTCCCATTATCACGCATCTTGTGTGAATTGGCTGGAAAAGAATGCGCCGAAAGACGATTCTTCTGACAGCGGATATTGCATATGCCGGGAATGCGGCGGGTTGGGGCGCGGTTATATACTCCAAAGCAATCGCATACGAGGGGCGTAGCCCGTCACGCGCGTCGATGGAACGAACAGCAAGGAGCAATCATGGCAACGCATGCGGTCACTTCGCAGGATTTCAATCAGGTCGTCGAATCCAACGATCTGGTATTCGTGGATTTCTGGGCAACCTGGTGCGGTCCGTGCCGTGCGTTCGGCCCGACGTTCGAAAAGGCAAGCGAAGCGAATCCTGACATTTATTTCGCGAAGGTCGATATCGACCAGAATCCGGATCTCGCCTCCGCCGCCAAAGTGCAGGCCGTGCCGACCTTGATGGTGATCAAGAACCAGCAGATCGTATTCCAGCAGGCTGGCGCGTTGCGCGCGTCGGATCTGGACGATCTGATCGCCCAGGCCAAGGAGCTGGACGTCAATGCGGCCGCTGCCGAAGAGGCTACGGAACAGGCGCAATAAGGCGAATATCAAAGGATTGCAAAGGTGCCGTTCGATGGCGAAACATCAACGGCACCTTTTTGCTTTGCATGCCCGCTTTGCATGCCCGCTTTGCCCGCCTGTTACATATGCGCTCGCCCGGATTCCATGGCATGGAGTAGAATGTCGCGTTGGATATGCGCTTTCCGGCGAAGCCTGAAGTGGCGGCGCACCGCATGCCGTGCATGTGTGAATTCGTCGAGGATCTGAACGCGCGTTTAGGAGCAGAATGGCTAACCACAGCAAGCACGCCCGATCGTCTACCTTCGCCATGCCGAGCAAGTCCTCGCTGGTGAAGATCGCCGCAACGGTCGCGGCGGTGGGCCTGTTGGCTACCGGCGGCATTGTGTCGCGCAATCTTTACACCTCCGCGGAGCAAAACACGGCCAATCAGGTCACGGCCTTCTCCGTCACCGATTCCGCTGAAGCATCCCGTGGCAACGCCCGTGAGCTGCTCAATGGAGACACCTCGTACGTCACCGTGAAGATCAACGGCAAGTCGCGCGTGGTGCCCGGTACCAATTTCACCGACGTGAAGTCCGTGCTCGACGCGGGAGACATCACGCTCGAACCGGAAGACACGGTCTCCCCTTCGCTCACCACCAAGGTGGATGAGAAGACCGTAATCACCATTCAGCGTGCCGGCGCAAGCGTTGAGGTTTCCGACACCGCCATCGGTTTCAATGTCGTCAAGAAGGAAACCTCAAGCCTGCCGGAAGGCCAGGAGAAGGTTGAGACGGAAGGCGAAGAGGGCGTGATGGAAACCACGAACCTCGTAACCAAGTCCGGCGACACCGTGGTCTCCTCCAATATGATCAGCTCGTATGTGAAGAAGGCTCCGGTCGACAAGGTCATTCTCGTCGGCACCGGCTCCACTTCGTCGTCGTCCTCCAGCGCTTCCGCGTCGATCGGCACCACTGTGCCGGCGGGCGAAATGCAGCAGTGGGCTCACGATTATCTGCTGTCGAACGGCTACACCGAAGCCGATTTCACCGCCACCGTATACATCATCACCCACGAGTCCGGCTGGAGCGTCACCGCAACGAATCCGAGTTCGGGCGCCTATGGTCTGCCCCAGGCGTTGCCTGGCAGCAAGATGGTGAGCGCGGGCGCCGATTGGGCCACCAATTATCAGACTCAGCTCAAGTGGTTCTGGGGTTATTGCGCGCAGCGTTATGGTTCCATTCAGGGAGCCTACACGTACTGGCTAGCCAATCACTGCTATTAAATCGCGATTGATCATCATTGATTGATTCGATGATGATATAGTTTGAGCTCCGTAATATTCGAAGATATTACGGAGCTCAAACTATATTACGATCTTAAATATCACTGGGATATCGCCGATTTCACAGGGCATTGTTGGAACCGATCACCGTGGCTTCCTTGACGTCATCGATCTTCCTGCGCCTGCGGCCGCCGTGACCGGCCTTCGGACCACGCTTGCCGACAGTGCCGCTGCGGACCCCGTTCTTGGCATCGAAGATGATCACGCGCTCATCGCTGTGATATTCGCCGTCCAGAGCGAAGAAGGCGATCTTGTCTGCAGGCACTTCCGGGAAGGTGAAGAACTTCTGCGTCGCAACGAGCAGGTCAAGGTTGCGGGTGGTGACGGAAGACGGCGTATCGGCGTTCGGAGCATTGAACTGAAGAGCGAAATCGTCATTCTCATCGCATACCTGGATTGCGAACTTGCCGCGCTCGTAATTCACCAGCAGCTTGACGTATTCAGGACGTCCGAGAACTTCGGAAACACCCTTGGAAAAACGAACGGATTCAAGCATGACCGTCATGGTCAACTTGCCACCAGTTCTTTCGCCAACTTCTTTGAAACCATCAAGAACGGACATGTAAATCCTTCCTTTATTGTAAATAACTACGTGAAATACTGTACCTCATTGTTAAGAATAAAACGAATCGAATTTCGGGGAATATATTCATATTTTCAAGAACACAACGTAATACGAAAAAACATACCGCAGACCATGCTTGTCTCAATGAGAAATTCGATACGGTTCAGCCAGCGCGCTTCCTAAGCCAACTCGATGGGCACACCACCCCTTGTCACCCCGACGGTTTTCCGCTAAAAACAGATGTGGCAACCCCTACCTCACCCCCGCACTACGGGTTGCGCAAATTGCAAATACTTTGCAGCACAGTTTTCCAATTTCATATAGGAAGCGCTGAAATACCGTGCTTTATGCATGCATATCATTTGCAAAACGGTTCATATAGGGGCTATCTTGCGCAACTATCTTTTGCAATCATTTTCATTTTTACAATGATTTTCTCAGTAACGATTTTCATTGAAAATCCGCCATTTTTCAGCATCTTTTACACTCCAACCGGGATAGAATATACACTACACGGTTGCAGTATTGCAAACGCTATCAAAGAAGATGGGACCCCCGTCGCAAAGCAGCGGCCACGATAACGGAGCCACAAGCCCCGATACCGGCCCAAACACAAGAAAAAGAAGGATCAGGAAGGTCAATGAAACATCGGAAACCAACTCCCGCCTGGCAGAAGCTGGGTCTGCGCGTCAGCAAGAAGCTGGCGGTGGGCGCCACAGCCCTTGCCACAGTTTTCGGCGGACTGGCAGTCGCCAGCGTCTCCGCACAGGCGAGCACCGACCGTAACAGTTATGCGGACACCGTAGGCAACCCGACTTTCGAAGCAGCACGCAAAAAGTACGGTCTGACCAAGGAGATGAAGAACGGCGCCATTCTGCACGCGTGGATGTGGTCGTTCAACACCATCACCGAACATATGGATGAGATCGCCGAAGCCGGTTACACCTCCATTCAGACCGAGCCGATGAGCAAAATCAAGGTGAACGACGCCAACGGCAAGAAATTCACCGAAAATTGGTATTACGTGTATCAGCCGACGAACACCTCCATCGGCAACTTCGTGGTCGGCAGCGAAGACGACCTGAAAGCCATGACCGCGGCAGCCCACGCGCATGGCATCCGCATCATCGTCGACGTTGTGGCCAACCACTTCACCGCCGACTGGAACGCCATCGACTCCGACTGGCAGAAGAGCGAATATTTCCATGCGCGCAACTCCTGCAGCGGCTCCGGCGGCGACAACATCGATTATTCCAACCGTTGGCAGGTGACGCACTGCCACCTGCTGGGCCTATGGGATCTGAACACCGCCAATCCGGAAGTCGCCAATCGTATGCACGACTTCCTGAAAACCGCGGTGAACGACGGTGTTGACGGCTTCCGTTTCGACGCCGGCAAGCACGTCGAACTGCCGAACGAATTCGACGGTTCGCAGTATTGGACCACCATTCTGCAGAACGGCTCGCAATACCAGTACGGCGAAGTGCTGCAGGGCGATTCCGGACTGGATTACAAGGCGTACGCCAACCTGTATGCCAAGTATGGCGAAGGCGGCGGCGGAGCCACGGCCTCCGACTATGGCAAGACCATCCGTTCTGCACTGTGGAGCAAGAATCTCAATGCGGGCAATCTTATGAGCTTGCGCAACGGGGGCGTCAACGACGATCAGCTGGTCACCTGGGTGGAGTCCCACGACAACTATGCCAATAGCGACAAGGAATCCACGTATCTGACCAACGATCAGATACGCTTCGGCTGGGCCGTGGTCGGCGCACGCGCAGGCGGAGCGCCACTGTTCTTCAACCGTCCGAAGCCTCCGGCGGCAATCAGCCCCAGTTCGCAGAAGCCTCTCAGCTGGGCGACGCCGGCGATGACATGTGGAAAGACACGGCTGTTGCGGCCGTCAACCATTTCCGCAATGCCATGGACGGCGAGGCCGAATACCTGCGCAACTGCGGTTCCGAACAGAACAACAACTCCTGCCTCATGGTGGAACGTTACAAGACCGACAACAATGCCGGCAATGACGGCGTGAGCATCGCCAACATGGGCGGCGACCAGAATCTGGCCGGCACTCCGACCAAGCTTGACGACGGCACGTACACCGATCAGGTGAACGGCGGCACCATCACCGTTTCCAACGGCAAGATCACTTCCGGCACCGCCAAGGGCGATGCGGTGAGCGTGTACTTCAACACGAGCGTGAAGGAATCCGTTTCCGCGACCGTCAGCAAGAAGTTCTCCTCCAACACCATCAAGGTGACGTTGAACGCCAGCAATGCCACCAATCTCACTTACTCACTGAGCAATGGCAAGAACGGCTCCTTCGTTGACGGCGACTCGCTCACCATCGGCGGCGATATGGAGATCGGCGATTCCGTCACCCTGACCGTCAAGGGCACCGGCGCCGAAAGCGGCGAAGCGCTCGAGTTCACCGCAACCTACACCAAGGTTGAGGTTCAGGCGAACACGATTTATGCGACGAAGCCTTCCGGCTGGAGCAAGATGTACGCGTACGTGTACACGGGCGACGGAGCGACCGCGAAGAACAACGCGGCCTGGCCGGGCGTGGAGATGACCGCGATGGCGGCCGCCGATTCGTGCGCCAAGGCCGGCACATACAAGTATGAGGTTCCGGATTTGGGCGAGGGCACCTATCGCGTGATCTTCTCCAACGGCAACGGCTCGCAGATGCCGGGGGCCAGCCAGCCTGGTTTTGAATTCTCGGGCAAGGTGAGCTGGGATGGTTCGTCCGCCTCGCTGACAGCCATCACCTGCACGGCAACGCCTCCGGTTATCAAGACCGCGGACATCACCTTCAGCGCCACGGCCGACCTCAAGACCGGCGAGACCCTGTACGCGGTCGGCGACTGGGGCCAGGGCAAGGGCAAGACCTGGACCCGCGCCGGCGGCGTCAAGCTCGCCAAGAACGGCAACGCGTACACCGGCACCACCACCATGACCAAGGGCCAGGCCATCACCGCCCGACTGATCAAGGTCGACGCGAACGGCAAGACCACATGGGACGAGATCGGCGACGTCAAGGCCACCGCCGACAAGACCAAGACCGTGGACCTCAAGTGGACCAACGCGGTCGAGAACACCGTGGACATCACCATCAACGCGGCCGCGACCTCAAGACCGGCGAGACCCTGTACGCGGTCGGCGACTGGGGCCAGGGCAAGGGCAAGACCTGGACCCGCGCCGGCGGCGTCAAGCTCGCCAGGTACGGCAACGCGTACACCGGCACCACGAAGGTCGGCAAGGGCAACGCCATCACATTCCGTCTGATCAAGGTCGACGCCAACGGCAAGACCACATGGGACTCGGCCAGGGACCGCAAGTCCAAGGCCGACAAGACCAAGGCGCTCGGCGTCTCCTGGACCTCCGGCAAGGTGAACGAGGACGGCACGATCCCGGACGACTCCGCCATCAGCATCTCCGGCAAGGGCGTCGCGGACGGCAAACTGTCCATCCAGAAAGGCAACCTCGCCGAGCTCTACGTGATCGGCACCCAGGACGCCACCCCGTCCGACGCTGTCTGGTGGAGTGACGGGGCCGCCGTGGCGGTCTCCGGCACCGGCACCGTCTACGGCGTCCAGACCGGCACCGCCAAGGTGAACGTGAAGGTCGGCAACCAAACCGCCACCATCACCATCACCATCAAGTAAACGGCAACCGCCGATATCCATAAAACATTTGAGCCTTGGAATTCAATATCACTCCAAGGCTCAAATCATATTCAAACGCTTCTATACGCATGAAAATACACACATCAAAATCAGCGGATTTAGCATAATCAGCTCAAAGCGTCGTGCAGATATCGCTTTGAGCGGCTGCGCATGATATCCAGTGCAATATCGGCATTGCAGAAATCGATGGTTTGTGAGGTATCAGTACAATCAACTTCGGAAAAATCAGTGATGATTCTGTCGGCGAATTGCACTTCCTGCAGGATTTGACCGCGTCTGGTGCCGAGTTCATGCTCTTTGGTACCTTCCGTATACACCCAGAACGGTTTATGGAAGTTGATGGAGAACAGCGTGCCATGGTAGGAGTCCGTAACTACACCCTCCGCATATTTCACCAGCGAGAGGAATTCTTCCGGCCCTGCCTCGAGCACATTGACAAGCTCATCGCATTTCGGCACATTGCCCGCCTGCGGCGTCAGCACTGCGACAGGCAGGCCGACTCGACGAGACAGTTCACGCAGTTGCCTGAATACGCCGACAGCACGCTTGGGACGCAGCAGCGAATAAAACAGCAGATACTGTTCGGGCACGTGTTGCGACTTACGCAACGGTATGCGTTCCTCCCATCGCCCGCGTTGAGCAACAGCGTCGGATCGCATACGTGTTCCACATATTTGCCGCTTACCTGCCGCAGTTTGCCGCATGCGGAACGTTCCCTCGCCGAAAGCGCGCTGAATTCCACCAACGCCGGTCCGATGCGCCGCAGCTCATCGTCGGTCATGGTGGCCGGCGACGAAGCATACGAGATTTTCCTGCAGTTCGCCCATTTCAGCAGGTACGGGTCCATGTACTTCCAGTCGACGCGTTCCAGCTCGTTGGAATGCTTGTTGATGATCTGGTCGCTGCCGCTCACGGCCACGTCGAATGCGTCAGCCAGCGAATTCAGCTCTTCCGGCTCCTGATAGCGTCGTTGGCCCACATGTATGTTCGTGCTGATGAACCGCTCGAAATTGCGCATGCGCTTCTTGCGCAGTCCCGCAACCGGCAGCATGGTTAAATCCGCGAGGGACGATTTGAGGCCCAGCCCACGCCAATATAAGCGTTCATAGTAGCGTTCGCCCTCAAGCGGCCGGTAGTCGATGACGGTAACGTCATGCCCCATGTCCGTGATGGTTGATTGCGTGGCATACGCCTGCAATACCGAACCATAATTATAGGCAGCATGATACGTGATTAGACCGATAATATTATGCTTCTCGTCCATATTTCCTCGTCGTTCAAGTAGTTATTTCTTTGTTTTCTCGCTATTGCAGAAGCACTCCGCTTTCTCATTGTTTTCCACTGAATTGCTTATGACGCACCCATGCGATCGCAGCGCTCACGTAATACCATCGATATTTCATCGAAAGCAACGCGATTTGTCGGGTCACAGGAAAACGACCTCCCCGATATCGATCAAGCGGCTGCCGAAAAACCGGCATGTTCACTACTTTTCCATAGTGATTCTTTCGTTCATGACGGTTCCATGGCGCTTCGGGATTGAACAGATCATTGATCATAATGATCGTCAGATGAAATAATGTGTAATCATCGAGCGTTCCATCAGATATTTCCCGAAATTGACGAATGGTATCGCGCATTGTTTCGATCGCAGATATTGTTCGCCGCACATAATCGTTGGAGAACGACCGCACCACCGAATCCGCATTGCGGCGGTATTCGTACACCATTTCATCCACATAGCCGATTCGATTCGCCGCCGCGACCGCACGGAACGCATATTCGGCGTCCTCTCCCAAACTCAAGGTTTCGTTGAATCCGTCGATCCCTTTGATCAGCGGCATGCTGTACAGCTTGCCCCAAACAAGCGCGATACCTCGCTGCGGTCGGAGCATATCCTCGCATAGGTCAAGACGCCTGCGTCCCTCGAACACCATGTCAGTTTCAGCATAATGGTGTTCTTCCACACTTGGAGATCCCTCGCCTTTGCCGCCCATAATGACGGCACCAGCGGCGTCGGGAACACCGTTCGCATCGGCATCGGCACCTGCAAGCACGTTGCGGTACGCTCCCATCACCACATCGCAGCGGTATCGCACCGCAAACGCAAGCATGCCGTCGACGGCATGCTTGGCGAGCACATCATCCGCATCGAGGAACATCGCCCACTGCCCCGTGGCCGCGCGCAATCCCGCGTTGCGAGCCGCGGAGACTCCGGCATGGGCGATCGTTTCCGTACGAATGCTGACCAATGGCGAATTCCAATTCGAGATCGGTGCCGTTTCGAATGCCGGCTTACCATCGAATACAATCACCGCTTCGATACGGAAGCCACTGCCCTGCTGCCGTTGCAGACTGTTCACGCAATCATGCAACGTTTGCAACGTGGCACGGTAGACGGGAATGATCACACTGATGGTATGGCTCATCGTCAGTTCAGCTCCCGTGTGATCACCGAAGCATCATACCGGAACGATACCGGCGATTCGATGCTTTCCGGGAAGTTGCCGATCGCCACGAACGCAATCAGCGTTTCGTAGTCGGGCACGCCCAACAGCTTGCGGATCTCATGCTCCTGCTTCTCACGCATCATGGTGTTGAGAGGGCAGGCGGCCAGCGACTCGCATTCCAATGCGGTCAGGAACGCCATGGCGAACAGGCCTCCGTCGATATACGGCTCGTTGCGTTCCTCAACGCTTACGAAACTGCGCACGTCCACGCTGATCAACGCCAGCACCGGAGGCGCATCGTACCCACGCCACCCGCCCTGCAACGCCAATGCCTGTTCGATGAATTTCGGATTGCTGATCAGCAGCACGCGATATGCCTGCCTATTGCATACCGATGGCGTTTTCATCGACATGCTTACGGCCTTACGCACCGTTCCCATATCAACAGGGGTTTCGGCATACTCGCGTACGCTGGAACGCCCTGCGAACAATGCTGCATAGTCGAGCGATGCGTTGTCGCGTTTGTCTGCGGCACGCACGGTTTCACGCCCGCATTGCCCGCAACGTCGGCTTTTTCGGCTTGTTCAACGCTTTCGATATCCACCGAGGCCACTTCGTCGGCAAACCATACGCCCACAAACTCAGGAATCGGCTTCTCCAACGCCCGATGCTTGCGCACGTATGCACGAACCACCTGCCGTGCCGCGATATACGTCACATCGTCAACCGGATAGTCGCGTTCCCGCCATTCATCCATCACGGAACGCAACTCCCCGAACGCGGATCTGCCGAATCCCGCACGGAACCGTCTATGCGACAATCCTTTTTCAATACGATGAATGTAATACACCATAGTGCCGCGCAATTGCTCGGATTGCCCCACATTCCATTGCCCAGCACAGAATCTCAGGAACCGTTTGCGCTGCCCCGCATAGTACGAAGCCAATGTCATGTTCGCTTTGCATCCTTGCAATACGCGCCAGACGCGATGCGGAACGATGGTTTTGATTCGCTGCTTCACGCCCATGATTTCACCTTTCCTTGTTTTCTCGACGCAACGACGGCAATACCGCCTGCACCTTGGCCATGACTTCCCTTGTAAACCAGCCTTCACGCAGCTTCTGCCCCAATTGCGAAGCCCGTCGTACCATTCGCGCATACTCGCTTTGCGTCATGCCGTATTCCACGGCCATGGCCTCTTGCAACGATTCGACGGCAACGCCCACTCCCTGTTCGACTACGAATGGTGCGAGCGCCGCCTTGTTCCATATGATCACCGGCTTGTCGGCTGCAAGATACAGCGACAGCTTATGCGGATTGTTGACGGTCAGATATTTGCCGTAATAGCCGCCGCAGGTGTCGAGACTGTCGCCGTCCCAGATCAGACCAAATCGTCCTTCCAGTTTGTCTGGCAGTTCATCGGGTGCGACGATTCCGCGGTACCACGCCGTTTTGCCGTTCCGCCGGTCATATTTCGGCCCGTACAGATTGATGTCGGCTTTGGGGAATCGCTCGGCCAGCCGATACACGTATTCGGCTTTGCCATGGCTGAGATTTCCCGCGATATCGATGCCGTGACGCTGTTCCACGGGCACAGGATTCGCTTGCGGCAGCAGGTAATCAAAAATGCCGATCTCCACGATCGGCACGGTCGCGCCGTACTTGCGCAACACTTCGCTCATGCGCGGATTGTGGCTGATGAGCAGATCCGCTTCGGTCACCCATTGTTTGTCGAAATCGGCGTAGGAGTAGCCGCGTAGCGTTTCCAAATCATGAATCAGGAAAACAAACAACGCTCCGCGCGCTTTCATCCTACGCACGGAAGGCAAGGCGTACAGCGACACCTTATTGTACATGATGAGCGGAAATTGCACCAACACCACGTCCCCGCAGCGAACGGTTCGTTCCAGCCGATGCCAATCGGCAAGCGTACGCCCAACGCACACCAGCTTGTCGAAATACCCTTTGTTCTCGCCGGGACGCACTTCGAACGGCTGCCAGGATTGGCTTTCGAGCACCTGCCGAATGTCATCGCGCGCTTTGGATCCAGCGTGCGCATGATGCAGCGAACGTTCGCAGATCACGTAGTTCGTCATTGCCAACCTCCATTGTTTGCATATCGTCCGTCACTCGCATTGCTTGCGCCATGCGCGTTATTCTCATCATTCGTTTTCCGTACATGCAGTCGGTTGAATACCGGCTGAAGCATGGCCATAACGAATCGTTCGCGGCACAGCAGCAACGCGATGCCATATATCAGCGCGAACAGGAATCCGCCGAACATCAGCCACAGGAAGGCGTTCCATGTCTCGGCACCGCATATCGCGATCGCGCCCCGCGTAAGGCAGCCTGCCGCAATCGCACTGAGCAGAATACGTATCGGATCGATCGACGTGCGAATGCCAACCAAAAACCCGCGGCACACATATGAGCGCATCGCCAGCATCAACGCTTCGCACAATGAAATGCTGATGGCGGAACCGACCACGCCGAGCTGTGGAATCAGCAGCACGTTTGCGAGTACGGCCAAGGCAAGTCCGATCGCGTTCACCATGGCCCATGTACGTTCCATTCCTTTGGAAATCATGACATTCGCAAGCACGATATTCATGGCCGAACACATCACCGCAATACCGACGAATCGTAGCGGAACCGCGGATTCCGCGAAGTCAGCGCCACCGAGCAATGCCACGATCGGGTCGGCAAGCAATATCAGCAGAGCAATGATCGCGGAGCCGAATACCATAACGAAATTCATGTTTTTCGCGATCAGTTCGCCTGCCTGCCGCTCTTTGCGCCGCGCCTGATAATACGAAAGGCGTGGCAGCATCACGTTGCCGACGGAATTGACGGCGGTGACGAGCACGGATTTGATTTTGGATACCAGCTGGTACAGGCCGACCATATCGGTGGTGCCAAGGAAGCCGAGCATCACAATGTCTACTTGAATATACATGCCGGATGAAATGGATGCGATGGTGAACCATAGCATCGGTTTGAAATGGCGGGAAATATTGAGATGTCCACAATTGCGGAAGTCCACGAACCTGCGTAGCCGCAGGAGATTGAGCATGTTGGATCCGTACCCGGCCACCACCACGATCAGGCCGTATATCGCGTAGTCGCCGCGCTGCCGTACAAAAGCGAACATGAGCACCAATGCCAGCAGTTTGAAACATACGCTACGCACGGTGATGTATTCGTATTGTTCCAACGCCTGATAGAACCATTCCACACCGAACGAGGAAAGCCAGATGGCCAGGCCGAAAAGCGCGAACAGCCCGAATTGCGCGTTCATTTTCGGTACGGTGAACAGGCACGCCAGGTAGACCGCGAACACCATGGTGGTGGAGCATGCCAGAATAACCAGCAATTCCAGCACCGTACGCGATAGTTCCGCGCGGTCGTCGCGTACGCGAGCGCAGACGCGCACTCCGTAGTAGGTAACGCCCAGGAGGGCCACCAGCGAAAAGTATGAGGCCACGGATTGAGCGAACGCCACATGCCCGGTGCCACCGGTGGAAAGCACGCGCGACACGTATGGCACGGTGATGAGCGGGAAGATCACTGACGACGTGGTGACGATCATGTTCATCAGCACGTTGAATTTCACGGATCGAATGCGCACGTCGGTTGGATGCTTGGCCGGCTTGCTGGACGGCTGCCCGACCGGCTTGGTCGGCTGACGTTCAGGCATAAAGCACCACCCGCTTGGCGAAGGCGCGTTTGCGTATGCGCACGGAGTTCACGAAGAATATCAGCACCATCCAAATAATGATGTTTCTGAGCATGATCTGGTTGAACATGGTTGACATCCAACGGTTGGAGAAAAAGCTGAACGCACAGCAATAGCCGATGGCACCGTACAGCATCATCGATATGGGAATGCCCGCCTTGCCGTATTGCAATGCGAAAACCGCGCTTTCATAGCAAAGCTGAGAAAGTGCGGCGATCAGCACGATGGCAAGCATCGCACCCGCGATGCCCCAGTCGAAAATGAATGCGTAATATGTGGTGAATACGTTGCCAAGACTGCGCTCGCCATACCGTTGGAAGGGTTGCCATTGCATCCAGTCAAGCACGGTTTTGCCGAATATCTGGGGGAACGAGGCCCGGGTGGAAGCCAATGTCATGTCTCCCCATTGCGTGGATTTGACCGCCAACGAAGGCGACATGGAGTTCGTGAGATACGCGTCTAGGTTTTTTATCGGCGCTCCAATGTAGATGGACAGGTATTCGTACATGGTCGAGTCGCCCGCCTTGCGTCCCATCAGCGACAGCAGTGGCTTGAACGAAGCCAATCCCACGAGCGCGATGGCCACGAATTTCAACACAGTGCGGAAGCCGAGCCGCATGCCTTTCCAACGGTTGTTCTGCCTGCGGAACAACGCCCAGTATGTCCATGCGGCAACGCCAAGCTGAATGAGGCTATTGCGTCCGCCGGAAATCAACGTCATCGGAACTGCCGCCAACACATTGATGACCGCAAGATAATCGTTGCGCAACGAACGGACCACCACGCTGCGCATGGCGAGAAACAGCCACGCATAGGCCATGGCGTTGGTCGCCAGATGCAGTAGCGAGGGAATTCCAGAGAGGGCCACGCCTTTGGTGCTGAATTTGTTGAGTTTGTCATACAAGCCGATGGCTTTGTCCAGAGAGCCGTCTCCCCCGTAGGGCAGTGTCAATGAGATTATCTGCCGTGACACGATCAGCAATGCCAAACCGGTGAACAGCAGGCCGCCAACGTACACCCACATCGGCAGAACGATATCTTGCGGCTCACCGTATTCCCGATGTGCTGTCCGATGTCCGACGCAGCTGCGGAAAAACACCTTCACACCGTAAGCCGTCAATGCGAATGCGAACGTGCCGAATCCAACCACGAAGCAGGTTTGCATCGACAGGTCGAAATCCCAGGTCCGGTAATTGGTGAGTCCATTGAATACCGCGAGCGTGAATCCGACCACGAATAGTATGGATGGTTCCGCGAAATCCCCGCGATATGCCACTATCAGCAGCACCAGCAATGCCAGCAATGTCAAGAACAGTATGGTCGAGGTCATCTCATCACCATGCCTAATGTGATGCGATTTCCGGATGCCGTCGCTTGTACAGCGCGTACATCATGCCGTACAGCGTCGGAGAGGTGGCCAGGAGTTTCCATTGCAGCAGTTGACTTTTCCCAATGATTCCCTTGCGTTCCACCATTGGCAGCAATTCGCGCAATTCCGTACGCGCATACCGTTCGAATTGCGCCCATTGCTTGCGTTGATGCGCGAGCATGATGCGATTGCAGGTACCGACAATGGATTCGAGATGCCCATATGCGGCATATGCTTCAACATGCGGATATTTGGTTCGCACCAAGTCGAGCATGGCTCCGGTGGATTGTGCGAATTTGTCGGTGATGCCATGCGACTGACTGTTTTCCGACATTCTGTAACGGTACAGCGGCGTGGAATCGTATACGATGCGATCCGCCTTGTCGAGCAGCTGGTAGGTGACCGGCGAATCTTCCGCATAGACGGCGTCGAGCGGGTAGCGCAGGTTATCGAAGAGTTCTTTTTTGGCGAGTTTGTCCCACGCGGTCACATAAAAGTAGCCATGCTGATTCACATAGGCGAATGCTTCCTGCGAGGTCATGACGATTTTCTTGTCGGGAAAAGCGTTGCAGTAGGTGCTGCCGTCAGGGTTTTCCCGTTCGTACGAGATGATCGACAGGTCGGCGTCGGATTCCTGCAGATTGTGCAGCAACGTGCCGAACATATCGGGAAGCACGTAATCGTCGGAATCCACGAATCCGATGTATTCGCCTTTGGCAAGGTCGAGCCCGGTGTTGCGGGCCGCCGCCAAGCCGGCATTGCATTGGCGCACCGCACGAATGCGGTTGTCACGATTCGCCCAAGCATTGCACTGTTCGCCGGAGGAATCGGTGGATCCGTCGTCGACCAGTATGATTTCCAATCGTTCGTAGGTTTGCCCGATAAGACTTTCCACGCATTGGTCGAGATACCGTTCCACGTTGTAGACCGGCACTATCACGCTGATGAGGGGTTGGGTCGAAACTGCCATAAGACCTGTTTTCAGCAGCTTTTCACGTACTTTTTGCCTACGAATTTCGCCATAAGGAAACCGGACCCCTTTTTGATCCAGTCCACTGGTTCGGGGCTGATGATAGGCATTTCGACGTACGGGTAATGGTTGGTTTCCAGCCATACATCGAAGAGGATTTCGCTGATGCGTCCGGGAAATCGCATTTCGAAGACGCTGTATGAGCTTGAATCGATATGCTTGGCCAGTTCTCCGATGATGGGAAACATCCACGAGCAGTATTCGTTGATGAGGTCTTTGCGCATCACGAACATGTTGAACAGGTGCGCCGAGGTTTTGTTCATTTGCGCGTCGAATGCGTCGAGGTAGTCGGAATTGGTTTGCGCGATAATGCTTCGTGTCGCATCGAGCTGCCCTTCCTGCATGGTGTGCTCGTAATGTGAATATACGGTTTCGATATAGTAGTTGCGTCGTTCCGGCACAATGATTTCGCACGTATCGAGCAGACGCGCATAGTCTTGTTTTCCTGCGATGCAGCTGAAGCGTTCGTTTTCGTCTCCGTGGCGTTTCGCACTGTCATTTTTGGCAAAATGACGGCGGTAGTGCACCAATCCCTGATAATCGGCATCGCAGTTTTTCCACATCCAATACAGTCCGGTCAGTTCGGAATATTGTGCGTTCAACTGCGAAATATTATCGCCGGTGTTGTCGCACGTCATACCCAAATCGACGTTCGGATGCAACGCCCTACCGACCTGCAACGGCATATATACGCCGTCGATCGGCATACGGTACGCCTTATGCGTGGCCACGGCCACCGTGATGTCGGAGTCCGCCATCACTGTCATCCCTTCTATACCGGACGCGCACTACTGCCAAAGCACGCCCTTATACTTCACCCTCCCCCTTGCCTGGAGGGTACAGCATACGTTTTCATTTTATCTCAACAGTTCATCTAGATTTCACCAAACGTCAGACACTCCCGTTTTACAAACCCCATTTTTCAAGCTTTTTCAAGATTATTTTACAAATTATCATGTTTTGCAAGAGATTGCAGACGTTTGCATACACGACGTGAAAACGAACTGATTTAAAGCTTTAATCACACCCCACACACACCATCCAACACCCCCGATATGGCAATTTCAGGATCGCCTCTTTCATAAATATTGAAAATCTCGTCACAACTGTTTCATTACTACTTCGGCGTTTCGCTGCCATCATGTTGGGATTACAAGAAAAAACGTTTGCAGATCATTGCAAACGATTATGAAAAACAGGGCGCACGACTCCAATATCACATATTGAAATCGCACGCCCCTGAGATCTACCGGTCAGACCGGTGGATGTATGGCTTTATGAAATCCGTTTGATTCCTTATTTGACGGTGATGGTGATGGTTGCGGTCTTGCCCGCGGCCTTCACATTCACCTTTGCGGTTCCCGTCTCGACGCCGTACACGACACCGGTTCCGGAAACCGCCACTGCCGCGCCGTCGCTCCACCACATGTCGGGATCACCCGTGGCGCCCTTCACGGAGAGGTTCGCGAGCTGGCCCTTCTGGATGGTGAGCTTGCCGTTCGAGACGCCGTCACCGGTGATTGCGAACGTTACCGGCACGGTGCCGTCCTCGTTCACGGTGTTCACATCCCAGGCCACGCCGACGGTCTTGGCCTTGTCGGCGGTGGTCTTGCGGTCGGTGGACGGATCCCACGTGGTCTTGCCGTTCGCGTCGACCTTGATCAGGCGGAAGGTCATGGACTTGCCGGTCTTCACGTTCGCGGTGCCGGAGTAGACGCCGTCGGCTCCCGTGGCGGTCAGGCGGATGCCGGAGGCGCGGGTCCAGGTCTTGCCGTCCTGACCCCAGTCGCCTACCGCGTACAGGCTTTCGCCGCTCTTCAAGTCGGCGGCCGCGTTGATGGTCACGTCCACGCTTTGCGAAACCTGGCGCTCATCCCACTTGAGGGTGAGGGTCTTGGCCTTGTCGGCGGTGGTCTTGCGGTCGGTGGACGGATCCCACGTGGTCTTGCCGTCAGCGGAAACCTTGATCAGGCGCATGGTCATGGACTGGCCCTTGGCCACGGTCGCGGTTCCGGTCAGTTCGCCGCCCACGGTAGTGAGCTCGACGCCACCGGCGCGGTTCCAGGTCTTGCCCTTGCCTTGGCCCCAGTCACCGACCACGTAGGCCCTCTCGCCGGACTTCAGGTCAACGCCGGTCGCCTTGAACGTGATCTGCACGTTCTTGTCGTCGTCAGGAGGCACCACCACGGTGCAATCCACGGCCTTCAACGAAGCAGACGAACCATCCCACGTTACGGTGCCGCCGTTGTAGTCGATGCCCGGCTGCCGGGAGCCCGGATACTGCTGGCTGCCACCGTCGTTGAAAATCACCTTCGCGCCGGACGCGAGCGAATCAGGCACCTCGTACTGGTAACCGGTCTGGTCGCAGTTGTCGGCAGCCACCATCTCGACGCCCGGCCAGGCCGCGTTGTTCTTCGCGGTCGCCCCGTCGCCGGTGTACACGTACGCGTACATCTTGCTCCAACCGGAAGGCTTGGTCGCATAGATGGTGTTCTTCGCCACCGGCGGTGTCGGAAGCGTGCCGGTCACCGTAACGGTGATCGAATCGCTCTGAGAACCGGACTTTGCGGTGATGGTCGTGGTACCGGCCTTCTTCGGCGTGACCGTACCGTTGGCGGAAACCGTGGCGACGGCCGTGTTGGAGGAGCTCCAGCTCACGGACGAACCAGCCGGATCGGTGGTGGCGGTCAGCTTTTTCGCAACGGCGCCATTGGAAAGATCAGTGGTGTAGCTGCCACCGTTGATCTTCACGCTGGTCACCGGAGTCGGATCTTCATGGCCACCGATATTGGCCATGGCAACGGTGAACGTGTCTTCGTCGGACTTCTCGTAGGAGTTGTTGACCTGAGAGGAGGTGTCCGGCAGATCGGCATTGTCGTTCATCGCCATGTCATACGGCAGCGAATCCATTGCGGAAAGGCCGAAGGTGGCTGCCAGTTCAACGCCGAGACCGTACTTTTCGATATGGTCCGCGGTGGTGCCGAGTTCGCTCAGCGGAATGGCGATCTCGTAGTGATCGTCCATGCCTGCGGAGTTGTGGCCCAGATCGTTGAAGTTGACCCACTGTGCGGAGCCTTCCTTGTCGGCGCTCATGTCGCCGACCACTCGACCGTTGCTTTCACCCCAGCCGCCGTTGATGCCGATCACCTGGCTGCTCAGGATGCCGTTGCCGTAACCGAACTTGACGCCGGAAGCCTTGGTGTTGGTCTTGGCGTTGGCTGCCGGACCATATTCGGCGTTGGAATCAAGACCTGTAGCGTCGCCCTTGTAGATCCACGGACCGTTGGAACCGTTGGTGGAAATCGTCACGACCTTGTTGACGTTCTGCTCACCGCTCCACTTGATGCCGGAAGCCCACAGGGTTCCGCCGGTGGAAAGTCCGCCGTCCTTGCCCACTCGGGTGCTTTCGTCCTTCGTGTCGATGGCGATGTGGAACGGCAGATTCTGCGTCTGCCACAGGTGGCCTTGGCTGAGCGGATAATCGTCGCCGGTGTCGACCACGTCTTGCACGTTGGTCATTTCCCACATGAGGTACAGATTGTCGTCATCGTAGGCACCATACAGTGCATACAGATCGATCGGCACCTCATACATGGAATTCGGTCGGTAGACGCGCGGATCGTCGTTGGCTGCGCCCTGTGCGATCAGCATGGAGCTGTCCCAATCGGAGATGCTCGCGCCTTTTCCGGCATTGAAGCTGATGGTTTTCTTCACGCCGAAGCCGACTTTGTTCGTGCCATATCGCGAGGCGAGGTTCTGTCTGGCGACTTCCGTCTTGGTCACCGTGGTTTTTCCGGTGAGTTTGGAACCGTCTTCCGTGCTTGTGCCGGTCACGGTCACGGTTACGGACTCGCCCACGGAGATGGAGCTGCCCACGGTGATGACGTCACCGTTCTTGAAGGTGCCGGACTTGCCTTCGGAGGTCGTGTACTTGAGGTTTTCGGCCTTGCTTGCGCGCAGGGTCACGTCAACGCTGCTTCCGCTGAATGTTGCGGAAGACGGTTCCGCGGAAACGTACGGCTTGGCTTCGGCCTTCAGATAGTAGGCGCTGACCGCGTTGCCCTTGGCGGTGCCGGAGGTGATCTTGCCGCCGGAAACGGTGATGCTTCCGCCGTTGACGTCATCCGGATACACGCCGTCGTCAAGGTTGGTGCTCATGCCGACGAGGCTCTGGTCGCCGCCCATGTTGGCGATTACCACGCCATCGTTGGCGGTGCCGTCCTTGGTGAAGCGTTCGATCATCAGGCAGGACTTGTTGGCGTTGTTCTGATCGGAGCCGCAGTTCTGCAGATATTCGCTCTTGCCGTCCATGGCGTTACGGAAGTGGTTGACGGCCACGACCGACTTGTTCTTCCACATGTCGTCGCCCGCATCACCCAGCTGGGACTGCTCGGCGAATTGTGCATTGGTTCCGCCAGAGCCGACCGGACGGTTGAAGTACAGCGGTGCGCCGGCCTTGCGGGAGCCCACGATCGCCCAGCCGAATACGATCTGATCATTGGTCAGATACGTGGATTCCTTGTCGCCATTGGCATAGTTGTCATGCGACTCCACCCAAGTGACGAGCTGGTCTTCCTTGGCGCCGCCGGTATCGATGTTCTGCACCATCTTGGTGCTCAGATTGCCTGAGCTGATGGCCGCGCGCACGGACTTGCCATAGTTGGATGCGGTGTTGCCGCCGCCGTCGGAGGAATTGTTGGCGAACAGGTCCGCATAGGCCTTGTAGTCGAGGCCGGAATCGCCCTGCAGCACTTCGCCGTACTGGAACTGCGAACCATTGTTCAAAATGGTGTTCCAATAGTTGGAGGTCTTGTTGTCGAACACTTCGGTCGGCAGCTCGACGTGCTTGGCGGCATCGAAGCGGAAGCCGTCAACGCCGTCCGCGACTGCGGTCTTCAGGAAGTCCTGCATGCGGTCGGCCACATACTGGTTCTGCGTGTTCAGGTCCCACAGGCCAAGCAGGTGGCACTGGGTCACATCGCGGCGGCTGGAATAGTTGATCTGGTCGCCGTCGTTGCCGCCGCAGTTGGAACGGGAGTGGAAGTAGTCTTTGTTCTGCCAATCGGAGTCGATGGCGCTCCAGTCGGAGGTGAAGTGGTTGGCTACCACGTCTACGATTACGCGCACGCCGTACTTGTGTGCAGTGGCGGTCATTTCCTTCAGATCGTCTTCGCTGCCGACCACGAAGTTGCCGATGGAGGTGTTCGCCGGCTGGTACACGTAATACCAGTTTTCGGTGAACTTCTTGCCGTTGGCGGCGACTTCCTTGATTTTGCTCATCGGCTCGGTTTGCACGGAGGTGTAGCCGGCCGCGGCGATCTCAGGCATATGTTCGGTGATGGTTTTGAACGACCACATCCACGCATGCAGGATGGCGCCGTTCTTCATGCTCTCGGTCAGGCCGTACTGTTCGCGGGCCTGCTCGAACGTGGCATTGCCGACCGTATCCTGGTAGCTGTCACGGTCCGAGGCGAGTGCGGTGGAGGCCACGCCCATGCCGCCCAGCATGGTGGCGACGGCCGCGACTCCGGCGGCGGCTTTCTTCCACGTTTTGATGGTGCGGGCCTTGCGGGCCGCCTGCCTGCGCTCGACGCGGGTCATCGGTTCGGATGGACCCCCGTCTTGCGGGGGCTGTTGCTTAGTGAATACGTGCGCAATACCTGCGAACGTACGCGAACTTATTCGCACTTTGTCCTCCTGCTTCCTTGCATCTTTCCTTTGAAAACGTTTGCTCCTTAGCGAACGTAATCCTTAAAATATCACAAATTTTTGGTGAAAAATGAGTGATTTTTAATGAAATCGACGATGAAAAATGATTGGTTTTTCTGCTTTTTTACAAACGCTTTCAGCAAGGTTGTCCCCCATCCTTCGACCCCCGATATACGACATGCCTCGAAACAGCCACATGCAAACGTTTCTGAAAATCGTTTCACCGCATGCACCCGTCAACAGCCTTTCCCCCGCTTCTTCACCCCTCTTCAGGGCAACGGGTACAATACGAAATCGTCGGAAAACACGAAGAAACACGGTAGGAAAGGACAGACCCGTGACCTTCAACCGCTACATCCTCTTCCGCATGGTCGTTGAATTTGTGGGAGCCATCGCCTGCGCCATCCAAATGTTCCAGCATCACACGTGGCCGGGCATCATCACCATGGGCGTGTTCGCGCTGGTGTGGGCCATAGGCGAGATCTGGCTGAGCACGGTGTACAACCGCGCGCACCCCCGCCGCGACGAGCTGTCCGACGAGCATCAGGCGACGGCCATCCGTTTCACGTTCTTCGTGCTTGTGGTGGCGCTGGTGGTGTTGGGCTTCGCGGGCATGATCGTCACACTGTTCAGGCATGCGCCGTTCACCGTTCCCGCCATGGCGTTGCCGACGTTGGGCATGCTGGCGCTGGCCATCGCCGACGCCCGCTACCTGTGGCTTGAGCATGAGGGCGGGGACACCGATGAAGACTAGTTTGAAGTTCAAACGTATGGAACGCGGCTTGAAACAGGCCGATCTTGCCGACTTGGTGAACGTGCGCCGCGAGACGATAGGACGCCTCGAACAGGGGCAGTATTGCCCGTCGCTACGCCTTGCCATGGATCTTGCAAAAGCGCTTGATACCACGGTTGAAGACCTGTTCAGTTTTGACGACGAAGAGTGACGCTTCGGCGTGTTGCGTTTGTAAATTCTTATCAAAATGGCGATTTTCCAACGAAAAATCGCCATTTTTCATATTCGGGGGCATGTGCGAACGTCGTCACATGGTGTGACAACGCCGTCACATATGTGCGATTCACCTCACATCCCCCGAGAGCGCGGTTCTCAACGGGGGCGTATAGTCAAGGTCGTAGCGGGAAACCACTACGGCAAACCGCTGAAATGTACGTTTTATTTAGAGAGGAATCACGATTATGAAGAAGAAGATCGTCGCAATTCTCGCCACCATCGCCGCCGTGTTCGGCTTTGGCTTTGCCGCTAACACCGCTATGGCTTATGGCGCGACCGGCACCGTTTCCGGCAACGTCGCCACCTTCACGTTTACGGGACTGACTCCGGGCCAGCGCTACGTGGTGTCCTACGATGACACCACCGTCGAGAACGTCACCCTGGCTGCCACCAAGTACTCCAACGCTGCCCCGGCCCATGAGGATGGCACCCTGACCGCCACCTACACCTTCAAGTCTGGCTTTGCTGGCACCATCGCATCTTCCATCTATGCAGTCGATGGGGCAGACAAGCCGACCGGCGCCGCTCTCGCTTCCGCCTCCGTGACCGTCGCCGCTACCGGCGAAGGCACCGCCAAGAAGAACGAGACCGCTTCCACCGGTGCTGCTATCGCTCCGTACGTTGTGGCCGTCGTGCTGCTGGCTGCCGCTGGCATCTCCCTGGTTGCCGTTCGCAAGAGCTCTGCTCGCTGAACAATAACCAAGTAGATACACACCATATCTATGTTTCATGAAGGGGCTTGGGTTTTCCCAAGTCCCTTCATTTATTCGAAAACAAGCATCGTAAAACCGATTGTTTTCTTTTTTCAGGAAGAGATCATGAAAGTCCTGTTTATCTGCACCGGTAATATCTGCCGCTCTCCTATGGGAGAACTGCTCCTCCCCCAATTCATGCCCGATCTTGAATCCGACAGTGCGGGCACACGCGGGCTCGTTTCGCACGAAATCGCACCGAACAGCAAAAGGCTGCTCGACCAGCATGGCATCGATTCCAGCAGCTTCCGCGCGAAACGAGTCACCCCGCAAATCGCGCAGGGCAGCGATCTCATCCTCTGCTTCGAACACGAGCAGCGCAAGGAAATCGCGGTGATTGCACCAACCGCGGCCCGCAAAACCTTCCTCATCGACGATTTCGCCAACATGTGCGTCTACTGCAAGGAACAGGGGTACATGGGGGGTAATACCCGGCAGGAAAAACTCGAATCGGTAATCGACAACGCAAGCATGATCCGACCGATGATCCCCGATACCAACAATGTGGAGGATCCGATCGGCAAGGACTTCGCCGTATATCAGGCAGCGTACAACGAAATCTGCAAGGCTTTGCAGACCATAGCAAGCGCCACTGCCTGAAAACGTTGAAATATCAACGAACCAAGCTAGAAAGGGTGCCCACCTCCCTCCATGGGGGTGCTCTTTGCTAGTATGGAACCTGATCAATATGATGTGACAAATGTCGAGGGGAAACATGGCTGCAGCAGAAAGCAACGTGCCAGCAACCAATCAGGTGGTCGTCGAATCCAATGATACGGAAGACGACGGCATCACCTTGATGGATTTGTTCCGTATAGTCCATAAGCATCTTCTGGTGGGCATCATCACGTTCGTGGTGGTTTTCGCAGCGGTGTGCGCATACACATTCCTGGCACCCCCGAAGTATTCCGCGACCGCGCAGGTGTTCGCCACCTACAGTGATTCGTCGGTGCAAGACAACAATATTTCCAACATCAACAGCGCCAGCACGTATATCACCAACCAGATTCAGTCGTATCCGACGCTGGCCACCACGGAATCCGTGCTGAAGCCGGTTATCGACGATCTTGGCCTCGACACCACCGTCGCGAATCTGGCCGGGCAGCTGACCGTCACGAACCCGACGAACACCGCGTTCGTGAACATCACCGCCGAAACGGGAGACGCGAAGCAGGCTTCCGACATTGCCAACAGCGTGGCGGAATCCCTGAGCAATGTGGTGGAGAAGTCGCTGTATGCCTCCGGCAAGGAGTCGCCGGTGAAGCTTTCCGTGGTGCAGCGCGCTGCGGAGCCGATCTCCCCCAGCTCCCCGAAGGTGGCATTGTACTTGGCCGTCGGCTTGGTGGCAGGCCTGATTCTCGGCGTGTTCGCTACCCTGATCCGCGATCTTATGGCAACCCGCGTGGAGGAAGCCAGCGATCTGCAAGACATTATCAACGCGCCGATCATGGGCCGCATCCCCACCGACGAAAGCCTGCAGAGCAACAAGCCGATCATCGTGTCGAACCCGGCCGGCCGTATCGCTGAGGAATTCCGCCGTATTCGCACCAACCTTTCCTTCACATCGAAGGTTGAAGGCAGCGATGCGCGCATGATCGTCATCTCCTCCGTCGGACCTTCCGAAGGTAAGACCACTGTTTCCGTGAACGTGGCGGCCGCCCTTGCCGAAAACGGCGCCAAAGTGCTGCTGATCGACGCCGATTTGCGTCACCCGTCCGTAGCCGAACGACTTAGCCTGGAAGGCGGCGCCGGCCTAACGCACGTGCTTTCCGGCCAGGCCACCGTGAAGGATGTGGTGCAGCGCTATTGGAAGCCGAACCTGCATATTCTGCCGGCTGGTCCGAAGCCGCCGAACGCTTCCATGCTGCTGAACTCGAAGACCATGACCGAATTGCTCGACGCGGCTTTGCAGACCTACGATTACGTGATCATCGACACTTCCCCGATGGTGGTGGCCAATGATGCCACTGTCTTCGGCTCGAAGAGCGACGGTATCGTGCTCGTTTCCGGTCGCGACGTGACCATGAAGCGCGATCTGAAAGACATCGCCGTGCAGCTTGACAACCTCAATGTGCCGGTGGTGGGCTTCGTATTCAACCTCGAAAAGGAACGCAAGTCTTCCACGAACGGCAATTACTACTATTACTACTATTACGACGAGGATGGCAAGAAGAGCAAGCACGCTCATAAGAACAGCCGCAAGAAGTCCAAGCACAACTAAGCTGCTGGGCTTCAGGGTTTCCGCCCTCTATCGCGAGTCGGAAACCAGTCTAAGTAACCGAAAAGGGGTTGCAGCAAATCGTTAAGATTCGCTGCAACCCCTTTTCCATGCCCAAATTTTTTGCCTTCAGCCGGCTGGCCCGCAACTTCGCATCAGCTGCGGAGGAGGATCTCCTCCAAGGCGCCGATCACCGCATCGGGCATGCCGGAGGTGCCGAACAGCTCGTTGCTGAAACGGGGCGCGGTATCGAAGGTGCGCAGAGCCCCGAGCGCACGCACTCCTTGCTCACGAATCGCCTGCATCGCATGCTCTTTGGAAATGTACGGCATCTGCGCATGCAAGAGCACGTCGAGCACGTCCTGTTCGACTGAATTCTCAGCAATCTGCAGTCCGTCTGCAATCGTAACGTTCAAGCATGCAGTAGACGGCACGTCGCGCACAACGACCGACAGACTCAACGTCTGCTGATCGTATGTAATTTCTGCAGTATCGCAAGCTTTACCGTCAATTTCGATACGAACGTTCTGCGTGTCTGGCTGCGCAACTCCACGGAACACAATCTCCCAGTCACGCTGTGCCGGAATGGCTTCAGCACAGCCTTCCACCGGACTGATGGTGAACTGCGTGGCATTGTCCGTATTCTTCCAGTCGAGGCTCATGCGCGTATCGGCAACATGAGTTTGGCCATCGCAAGACTCGGCAGATGCAGAGCCGGAAGCAGCAGAGGCCACAGAGCCGTCGTCTTCCTTGAGTGTGAACGAACCGTTCGCACCGGGGAACACCAGCACCTGCAGGGACTCCGGATTGCCCAGATCATTCACCTTATTGCCCTCGCCAAGCTGCTGCAACGGCACGATACCGCCGGCCTTGGCAAACACCGGCATACGGTCGATCGCACGCCACATTTCCAAACGACGCCCGGACTTCCCTGCCGAAACGTAACGGCGACCATCGAAGAAGTCATACCATTCACCTTGCGGCAGCCATGCTTCCGTGCTACCCAGCTGCGCGGAATCGTCATTGTCGGAAACAATTGGTGCAACCAGCAGCTCAGTGCCGAAACGGAATTCATCCGGCACCTCGTACGCCTGCGGATTGTTCGGATCCGCCCAATACATCGGCTCCACCAATGGCATGCCCTCGAACGCGGCGCGATAGTTCATGGTGTACAGGTACGGCAGCATCATATGGCGCAGTCGCAGCGAACCCACCATGGAATCGCGCACTTCCGCGGAGAAGTTCCACGGTTCCTTGCCCATGAACTGCGAATTGCTGGAATGCAGTCGGTTGATCGGGCTGAACGTGCCAAGCTGGTACCAACGGGCTTCCAGATGTTCGTTACGATAGCCACACATATGACCGCCAATATCGTGACTCCACCATCCGTAGCCGATATTCGACGCGGTAGCAGTGAAATACGGCTGGAACTGCAAGGATTCCCACGTAACAATGGTGTCTCCCGAGAAGCCAACCGGGTAGCGGTGCGAACCCGGGCCGGCATACCGCGAGAAGGTGAGCGGCCAACGGTTGTTGCGTCCCGCACGGCTCACGTTGCGTTCGGATTGCTCGACATGCATTTCATGCTCATCGCGAGCGCCCGGCTCGGCGCACTTTTCGCATTCGCAGTTCTCCCCTGCGTTGCGTTCGGAAGAAGTCTCGTAGCGACCGGAATCCAGGTAGTGCAAGTGGTTGAGCACCCACAGCGGGTCGAGTCCCGGCTGACGGGTCACACCGCCCTGCTGCCAGTCGAGCCACCAGAAGTCAACGCCTTCGGCTTCCATACGATGATGCATGTCGAAGTAGGCGCTTACGAAATCCGGATTCGTCAGGTCGAATTCCACCGCCTCTTCGGTTGCGGGATCGATGCCGACGCGCTTGGCCACCGCCTCATAGTCGTCTTCGAACGCGCGCACGCCGTCTCGCGGATGCACGTTCAATGTGGCTTTCAGGCCGCGCTCGTGCAAGTCGCGCAAGAACGCCTTATGGTCCGGGAACAGCTGCTTATCCCACGAATAGCCGGTCCAACCGGAACCGTATTTCGGATCGACATCGTCCACGCGGTGCCAGTCCATGTCGATCACGGACGTGGTGAATGGAATGCCTTCGCGCTTGAACCGGTCCATGAGCTGCAGGTATTCGTCTTGCGTGTAGCGGTAGTAGCGGCTCCACCAGTTGCCGAGTGCGAAGCGCGGCAGCAGAGGCGTTGGTCCGGCCAGCTTGTAGAAGTCTTGCACCGCTTCGGTGTAGCGGCGGCCATAGCCGAAGAAGTAGAAGTCGGTTTCCGCGTGATCGCGTGGCATAACCCAAGCCCCCAGTGGATTCGGTTTGCCGTTCACTTCGTATGCTTCCACGATCACGTTCGCGGCGGAATCGTCGAGTACCGCCCATCCGTCTCGCGAAATCACACCGTCGCCGAGCGGAATCGCACCATTCGCCTCGTCGAGCGTGCGCGCGGTGCCTTTGAGATTATGCTTCGGCTCGTCGCCGTAATGCCACGTATTGAACTGGGTGTCGGCCACGCCCTTGACGACCACGCTCAAGCCTTCTTTGCTGAACGGCTTGCCATCGTACGTCACATACAATGCGGGGGTGTCCACAATGAGCAGTCCGTCGCGATGTGTCACCGTGAATTGCGGATCGGCGCCAAAATCGCGGTTGACCACCATCTGCGTGAGATTGTCCTCAAATTCACCGGAATCTGACCATTCGAAACGGATCAGCGATTCCGTTAGAATGCCAATCCTCCAATGCTCCCCCTGCAGGATCGACGCTTCTCGCATATTCGGCCGCGCCTTGCGCACATAGTCGACGAACACCGTGCCGGCTGCGTTATCTAATGCGTTGTTTGCCATGCTACTCCTGCCTTACTTGCTACTGCCCGTCGCAATACCTGCGATGAACTGCTTCTGGAAAATCATATATACAATAATCACTGGAACAATTGCCAACGAAGTCGCTGCGAACAATCCGCCGTAATCGGTGCCATATTGGCCGTTGAAGGCCTTCAAGCCGACAGCGAGCAGCTGCTTGTGTTCGTCAGTAATCATCAAGAATGGCCACAGGTAGTCTTCCCAATTCCACAGGAAGGTGAAGATGGCGAGCGCCGCGATGGTGTTATGGCTCATTGGCAGAATGATGCTATGGAAGATTCTGGTTTCGGATGCGCCATCGAGTTTCGCCGCTTCAATGAGTTCGTCGGAAATTCCCGAGATGGATTGGCGGAACAGGAAGATACCGAATGCGCTGATCATGCCAGGAAGCACGAGCGACGTGTAGGTGTCTTGCAGACCCCAGTTGGTGAACATTTCGTATTGCGGAATGATGGTCACTGCCCAAGGAATCATCATGGTGCTCATAACGATGCCGAAAAGCAGGTTGCGACCACGGAATCGCATTTTAGAGAACACGTAACCAAGCACCGCACTTGTGTAGATTGCAATACCGGTTTTCAGTACTGCTACGATCAGCGAGTTTGCGAACAATCGCAAGAAATTGAACTTTTCTTGGATGCTCACATAATTGTCAATCGTGGATGGCTTAGGGAATAATCCTCCGGTCACTTTGACGATTTCGCTATTTGGCGCGAATGATGAAATGAACATCCAAACAAATGGAACAATGGTGATGATGGCGGCGATGAAGAGCAGAATCGTAAGAATGATGCCGCCAATTTTACGTGATTTCATGCCAGTTCCTCCGAATCTCCAGAAACCTTGAACATGATGAGGGTGAGCACACCAGTGAACAGGAAGAGCACAACTGCCTGAGCTGACGCGACGCCGAAGTTGTATTTCTGGAATGCCTGATCAAAGATGAGATAGCTGATGGTGTAGGTTGACGTGCCCGGACCGCCTTCGGTCATGACGAGAATCTGCACGTATGCCTGCAGGTAGCTGATCAGTGACGTGATGACAATGAACAAGGTGGTTGATTTAAGCAGCGGCAGGGTGATTTTGAAGAAAATCTGCACTGAGTTGGCACCGTCGATGGCGGCCGCCTCGTACACGTCTCGAGGAAGATTCATGAGACCGGCCAAATATAGAACGGTCGCGTAGCCGAAATCCTTCCAAATGGTCATGATGATGACTGCCGGCATGGCCCATTTGGTGTCGTGCAGCCAGTTGATGTCGAGTCCTGTGATTTTGTTTACCATGCCGAACTGCGGGTCGAACATCCACATCCACACGAAAGAGACTGCCACGAGCGGAGTGATGGTCGGCATGTAGAACAGACCTCGGAGGGTGTCTTTGCATTTGACGAGTTTGGCGCTGAGCAGCAGGGCCAAGCCGAGACCAAGCACAATGCGGAAGAGTGTGGAAACACCTGCGAATACCGCCGTGTTCCCCATGGAAGTCCAGAAAAGTTTGTCTGTGAGGATCTGTTTGAAGTTGTCGAGTCCGACCCAATCATAAGTGCCAATCAGAGGATTCCAGTTATGCAAACTGCCCGCGAAGGCTTTAAAAATTGGGTAGGCCAGGAAAATGGCGAAATAGACCACCAAGAAGACAACAGCCATGTTGCGTAGGGTGAAAATTCTTGATACCAGAGATTCACCATTTTTGTTTTTCATTGAATCTCGCCTCTCTGTGAGCCGATTCGACCGTTTTGTTACGCAATACAGAGTGTCAGATCGAATCGAATAAGAAGATTGAACGTATCTCGTAGATAAAAGGCAGCCGCGGCGCGGAAGAAGAATCGTACCGCGACTGCCCGGATTGGAAAAGGGATTGGAAAGGATATATCGGTATTACTTATGTTCGTCGAAGTAAGCGTACTTGCTTTCCATTGACGTGAAGTCAGAGCTCTTCATGTCGGTATCCATCTGACCCTGGGCCTCCTTGAGAGCCTTATCGATGGACATGCCGTTCTGGAAGACGTTCTGGAAAGCAGTGGTGCCGCTGGATTCAACGGTGGATGGTACCGGTCCCGGCCAGATCAGTCGGTCTACGCGTGGCTGGATGGCGGCCATGACCGGCTTGGAGAGAATGTCCTTGTCGTTCTGCAGCGAGGTCTTGGCTGGGAAGGAGTTCAGTTCGGATACCGCTTCACGAATGTAATCATCGTTGGCGAGCAGGTACTTGATGAAGTCCTGGGCAACGGCCTGCTGCTCCTTGCTCTGGTTCTTGTTGACGCCCGGAGTGGATTCGCCGTTGTAACGGTCGTATGCAAACGGAGTGTCTTCGGAGAAGGTTGGGGTGGCGAACACGCCGTAGTCAATATCTGGATACTTTTCTTTCAGCGTGCCTTCCATGTGGCCCCAAGCGTAGATCATCGCAGACTGGCCGTTACCGAAGCTTTGGGTGTAATCGTTGCCGAAGTCAACGGATCCGACCTTGTACTTGTCATACAAATCCTTGAGGAACTGCATGTTTTCTTTGGTCACATCGTTGTTGTAGTTGGCTTTCTTGCCATCTTCGCTGAAGAGCAGTTCACCCTTCTGATAATTCAGACCTTGATAGATGGCGCTGTAGGCGTCGCCGTTGAAGTTGAAGCGGCCTGCGTCATCTTGCTGCCGTCGGTTTTGGTGAGCTTTTGGGCGACCTGGATGAATTCGTCCCATGTGGTCGGAATGTCGGCGTCGGTGAGGCCCGCTTCGCTCCACAATGTCTTGTTGTAGTAGATGTTGCCGGTGTTGATCACGGAGTCGATGTACTTGACTTTGCCGTTCTCATCTTCATGTACGGATGCGGTGGAGTAGTCGGATTCCAGAGACTTGGTGTCGATATCGTAATCCGCTGCGTATGGACGAATCAACGCATCGTAAGAGTTGTGGATGTTGAAAACGGCCGGACCGTTTTTGCCTTTCAGAGCCAACGGCAGCTTGGTCCAATAATCATCCCATGAAACATTCACCGTTTTGATGGTGACGTTCGGATACGTCTTCGTGTAGGACTCAATCATCTTGTAGACAGGATCCGTGCCCTTGCTGCCCCAGCTCCAGTACTCGAGCTGGATTGGCTTGCCGTCGTTCACGAGATGATTGGGGTCGTAGGTGATGGTGTTGCCGATAACGTCAAGCCCTTTGTCGGCTTTCGTATCGGTTGTGCCGGACGCGGCATTGCTGTTCCCGCACGCAGCCAAGCCGACGATGCTCAAGGCCGCCACTGCCACTGCGATACCTTTGTTGATTTTCATATCTCTCCTTACGTCCTCGTAAGCCTTCATCCGCCCCTTGCGGACAAGCAATAGCATACGACAAGGGTTTCATATTGGCAATTCAAGGGTTTTTGAAATGTAAACGGTTTCATTTGAAACCCGTTTCATCTCACCGCTGTGAGCGTGCACACATTGTTTTTCATACGGCGTGTCGTATCGCAACCCTTTTCATTCATCTTTCAACTCTGTAGCCATGAGGACGGTAATGATGGTAGGCTGAAACAAACAGTGAAAAACTTTCGGAGGCACCATGAAAGCGAGCATCGGCGATGTGGCACTGAAGGCAGGCGTATCGAACGCTACAGTCTCACGCACTTTCGCACACCCTGAACAGGTGTCAGAGGCAACACGGTTGAAAGTGCAGGCCACAGCTGATGCGTTGAATTTCAGCGTTTCCAGATCGGCAGGAATTCTTAAATCCGGTAGAACCTATCGCATAGCATTATTGGTCGGCAGCGGCGTCATCGAATGGTTCACCGCCGAAATCATTGCCGGACTTAACGATGTTTTGCGTGACGCCGGGTACGATCTGGTCATCTACCCCATCGAGGGGTCGGAGGCGCGTGACGCATTCTTCGAGGAACTTCCCGTACGCAGCAACGCCGATGCCGTATTCGTTTCCTCATTTGGCATCAGCCCCGACGAGGTCAAACGTCTCGGAACCGCAAAAATTCCGATTATCGGTATCAATACCACCAGCGAAGGATTCGATGCAACTGTCGGTATCAACGACAAAGAAGGCATCAAACTCATCGTTCGACATCTCGCCAAGCTGGGACATCGTAACCTGCTGTATTTATATGAAAGCTTTTCCTCCACATTGGGATTCAGCTCATTTAACCGTATTTCCGGATTCCAGGAAGCCTGCGATGCAATTGACGGACTGACCGCCCGCACACTGGCAGTGCAAAAAGGCGACAGCATTCTAGATGCGGCAATTTCCGAGATCATGGCGCAAGACAACCCACCCACCGCATTGTGTTTCCATCAGGACTCACAGGCAATTCCATTGTTCTTCCGCCTTCAACGCAGCGGCCTTTCCGTGCCTGGAGATATTTCCGTAACCGGATTTGACGACAGCACCTTCGCCAAGGAGGCTGAGCTAACCACCGTTCGACAGCGCCCATACGACATGGCCGTCGATGCGGCACAAAAGGCTCTGGCGCTCATCGAAGGACAACCCATCGAGGAACCATTCGAGACATTCCCCGTGCAGTTGCAAGTACGAAACTCAACCGCAAAACCACGCACCGCTCCCCTGCTGTAGGCCGCAGCGTGTACTCGCGTGAAATCACTTCGCGTAATACCCCACGCCAACCGGTCTATCTGCGCTATGTATGGCAGGTTTTGCTTCTTGTCCGGAGACATCTCGCTTATATATGGCACGTCGCCTGCGAAAACAGCCACTTCGGGGGTACGTTTTTGAGGTTTTCGCCGCATGTGTCTGCCATATGTAAGTGAGATGTCTCCGGTCAGGCCCCCGAATCTGCCATACATAAGCGAAATATGAGCAAAATGCAGGCGAGGCACGCTCCATAACAAAACAACGCATGCAAAGACGAACGAGGCTCAATTATTAATTGCTGATTGGTTTTGCAGTAAATCAATCTTTTCATTAAGTTTTTCTACAGAAGAAAAGGCCACGGTATATTTGGTAAATCCATCTTTTTCCTGAGGATTTCTCCATATGTCTTCTGGGGTAATACCACTTCGTTTAGCGTATTGATTCAGTTTTGCAATCAACGAGACAAAGTTTTCATCGTCAGTATTCAAGGTACGATTTTTATCATTGAATAACTGTCTATAGGGCACATCGAGATGCTGGATGATCTCTCGAGCCACGCCAATATTGGCATCGTCAATACCTTGTTCGTCAAACGCTCGATTAATCATTCTTACGCATAGATTCGATTCGAGTCCGAGTTCCCACAATTCCTTTACTCCATGTAGTCGTTCATCCTTGGTGGCCAGCTCGTCGAACAATTCGGTTCTATCCTTGTCTACAGTTTTGCCGGAATGACTCATCCACGCCTTTGCCGCTTCCAAAAGATAATCGAAATCTGCATCTTGAATATAAACAGACATATCCTCGACTATCTTCTGCAGCACAGGTTCAAGACGAGTATCTTCATCGGCGATGATCCTACATGCCTCATTCGGTCCAAGAAGATTCGGCGATAAGTAAGTAATAAATTTTGCAGATCGCAGCAGCCACGTTCGACGTGCTTCCCAACAAATATTAGGAATCATTCCAAAGGCGGTTTCAGTGTCGCCAATAATCGATTTATCATCCAACAATCGCGCATAGACATCGGGCTCACGTTTAAGATCGAATACTCTGGAATCACCCACTTTAATATTGGAAACCTGCTCATCCGAAAGTGGTGATTCGAGCTGCAACGAGCGAACCAGCGATTCCTTTTTCTTCGCATTGCAAACATCAAGAGGCAGGTTCAACAGTTTGACCGCAAGATTTCCCCTGTCAAATTCTGGGTCTTCCTTGGTTGATTCAAAGGAAGAATGCAGCTTTAGCCACTCACCACACGCATCCGCCTCCTCGACATCCCCAACAGACTCCAACACGGTCTGCAGATTCATCGGAGTAAACCAAATCGCATCATTCCGCAGTAACTCATTGACATAAGAAACGCTGATTCGTTTCCGTGTTTCATCGTCAATTCCCGAAGAAAGTCTGTTCTTTAATTCGTCCGACTCAAAATGAAGCATTCGAGCAGTATGTGAATGCTTCTTGATTATTCCGCTAACAACTTGCTCAAGCTCCACCCATTTATCTTCTGATTTGCGAGTGTCAAATATCGAGTGGACGGAGTCGCCCAACACTGCAACAATATCTGAATCGACATCCGAGGCAACAGTCCCATCAACGAAGTCGAGCGCATATTCAGATTCCTTCAGGAAGTCAAGATACTTGTCGACATTCTTAATGACGTATTGGTAGACGGGGGTGGAAATGCTTCTGATCTGGTTCAGAGCGAGCATTTCATGCTTTGCAAACGTGCCTTGCAAATCGTTAATCGCACAAAGAAGATTGCTTCTGGTGAAATCATACCCATCATGTTCAACGAGGAGTCTGCGCAATGGTTCACTCAAACAAGACAGATCTGGAGCGGAGTAGTGAGAGTCAAGCAGCACCTTGTCGAGTTGCTTTGCCACTTCTTCATCTAAAGAATCATCGCTGAATACGGGAATGAATTCCCAATGTTGTTGAATGAAATTATTGAAGGCATCGGAAACTTCGTATTGAACATTTTTATTCAAATGACGCAGTACAACGTCTAGGAAATCACACAAAGTTGTAGTGTCAGCTAACGTAGCAACATCGTCCGCCAAGAACTCCAGTATCTCCGAGCATGTGTCCGCCGCAAGCAGTTCAAGAACTTCAGCTGTTTTGTTTTCCTCATCGCTGAGAAACGCAAGCAAGAAATCCTTTGCCACACCCTTCAAGTTGGATAGATACGAGATAACCATGCGTAGCGTCTTTTTATCTTCATCTGCTTTTGACTTCACCAGGTAGTTGAGAATACTGATATTTAGCATCCACGCTTGTCCGAAGAGAGAATTATCTCGATGTCGCACGCGTTTCAGCACATTCTGTACATCCGCATCGTTGAGATGGAAAGAGAAATCAGATTTGTTCTCGTTAATATTGTGTATTACAAAATTTAGGGCATTCCTCGACATGCCTTCATCTGAATAAATCGTGGAATACAGCTTGTAATCTTGAGCGATCCAACCACCGGCAATCAAACTTGATAGCAACGTACCCTGTTCATGCAGATCGTCTTGGATAAACTGAGACAATGTCTGGCGGTCTGAATCATCGAACATGTCGGGACCCTCGAAATCTATCTCGCAGGCTTTATCATTCAGAAGATATTTCCAATCACCTGTCCTCAGATTTTCAATGCGGTTTTCAATTTTACAGATCCTCTGATTGACAGCATTCAATGTCAGCTGACTAATATCAATTGTCGTGTCAAGGTATTTTTCAAAAGTTTGTTTTGAAGGTGTGATTTCAATCGGACGCCAACCAGATTCGCCATAGAAAGAAGCGGTAATCTTAATTGTAGAATCCTTTCGCTTTGCTGAAAGCTCTTCCCAGGTGTGTGCTTCGCTCAATTTAGAGCCGCTATATCCAGAGATATTAATGTCATCATCATCGACTTTTCCGCCGCTGAGTTCCGCAATCCACGCTTTCGTCCGCTGCGCCAACTGGGAGGCAATTCTATCCGCCTCCATAGAGTCTAAAGCCATTTCCAAATCTTCTTGCGCGCTTTTGCGCCGTTGGGATAGCCTATAAATGCTATCTGTGGAAATGCTCCGTGCAGTCGAATATATTTTGTCGATCTTGCTGTTGCCTTCTCTCATCTTTTCCGCATCCGCAAGGTAACAGTTTTTATAAATCAAAAATGCGAGAAGATGCGCGGCGGATAGTCCAAGAGTATTCTCCTCATCTTTCTTATCATCTAGGTTAACATGCAGTCTTCTGCTGTACATGATGAAATCGTTGCGGATCGTTATCCAAGTACGCTGGTCTGGAATAAAACCGGCGACGTCTTCAAGTAGATCTCCGACTTTGTCTATTCGAGTGATTTCATCGCCTAGAGCGTTTCGTGCCGTTTGATGGGAATTATTTGAACTGACAAACGGAACTACTGAAATAATAAGATCGAAGAATTTCGCACGAGAGAAAGCTCCTATTCGCCTTTCTTCACTTAATGTTTCTTCCGAGCCTTGATACATTGATCATCAAACACGGCGTCACTTATTGCATAAATAAAACGGATAGTTCTTCCATCTCGACGAGATCTTTCCCCAGTAATAACTGGATCGTCATTCAGAATCTGATTTAATTCACGTAATGAATCGAAGATTTCAGGGCTTTCAAATCGGTCGAGATCTTCGAAAATCACGGTTTCGATCTTTGATTTTTCGAATAGGTATACAATTTCGTCAAGATACTGGTCAAAGTATGAGTCAACTCCCTGATCCAATTTCAACGAGGCACCACTCACATTAACTTGCCCGATTTTCAGATTGCTTTTTAGAAGATAAGAACAGATCATCCATGACGCCGCGAAAAGAAGCACTAGCAAGACTACATAGCCTAGCAAAAACTTCCCTGATGGACTTATCGCCCATTTATCGATAAACGGCAAAGAAGACAACAATGATTGCCCGAATTTACCTAAATCATCACCGAAAAATGCCCCCAACAACATCGTCAGGAATACACTCGTCATCAAGGAAAACCCTATCTTCTCCCATTTGCCCTTCTCATGAATCCGATGAAATCTAGAGAGCGGGACATCTTTCGGATCGACACCGTACAACAGTTGCTTCACAATCTCCCGCTGAATCCGATTCGTCGGAGTGTCTGTCGAAAAATCATCTGTAGGGCCCTTAGAGCCATGCCTATTTTCATTATTATCAGATCGCCGTTCAGCATTACCGCAACAGGATGCCAGCGGAGCAAGCGAAATGTTCTTTGTGCTACACGGTTTTACCCCTTCAAAGTCTTCGACCACTTTCTCGAGGATGCTGCTCTTTCCCGAACCATACGTTCCAGATATCGCTATATTTCTTAGCTTGCCCTTCTTATCACTTCCTATGGCACTTTTGAGAGCATCGACATATTCACTATGATGTTCCGCCTGATATTCCGGATACAGCGGATTCAGTTCAAGAGCGTCCTGCTGTTCTGAGACATTCTTCACTTCTTGAGAATCCGTCATATCAGTGACACCTCTAACTTCGCACTCCTCCATGACCGACCCCTCTTTCTCCAAACCAGCCTCATTGCTCCGCTCGACATTCCGCGACAAATCATACACCCTGGATTGGCAACGGTGTGTTGGACGGGTCCTTAGAGGACGAGTCCCTGTTCGGTGAATTCCTTCGGACTCCGGTATCCGAGGGCGGAGTGGAGCCGCTGGTCGTCGGACCACCACACGCAGTCGTCGGGGTCATGCCTCGGCTGCTCGATCGTGGTGTAGTGGTTCCGGTACACGAGCTCCTTCTTCAGCAGCCTGTCCGCCGACGCGGACATAGGTAAGATCGCTCGCCAGATGCGCGTGCGGGGCGTAGCCGTCGAACTCGCGGTCCAGCAGGTTCGCGAGCTTCGCCTCGTTGACCCGCGTCCCGTGCGGTTTGAATCGTCTGCGCGTGTACGCGCTCGTCATGCCCTGTTCGTGCATGATGCCGCCGATGCGCCTCCTGGACGCGGTGACGCCCTTCCTTTCCAAGGCGGCCTTGATCTGTTTGTGTTCAATTAGTTGTTGCGGGTTTAGTCACGATGATTTTTCGGGTTTAGGCAGAGCATGCCGACCACGGAATGGTCTTAACTGGATGGTGCTTGTATCTCCGCCAGAAAGGACCGGAAAGG
>ENA-OPZD01000028-OPZD01000028.1-human-gut-metagenome-genome-assembly--contig:-NODE-28-length-84326-cov-5.640114_pt1 | contig 84326 bp, 81 predicted proteins | sample MGYA00242479_ERZ504495 | MGnify/ENA primary metagenome ERZ504495 (study PRJEB26092, sample SAMD00036286) | human gut metagenome | host: Homo sapiens | study: EMG produced TPA metagenomics assembly of... | reverse complement strand
CTCCACCACGAACAGCGGCTTCTGATAGCGGTCGTAGAGGTCGTTGAGGGTGATGCGGAACCCGAGCGGGTCGATGGCCCAGCCCCACTGGCTCTCCTTGAGGTAGGGGTTCTTGGCGCCGGCGAAGGCGTTGCCCTCGGTCTTGGCGGCGTCGGAGCCCTCGCCGGCGGCGCAGCGCGTGGAGTAGTAGCTGAAGGAGATGAAGTCCACCGTGTTCTCGGCCAGGATCTGCTTGTCCTCCTCGGTCATCCCGACGTCGATGCCCTCGCGCTCGAGCTTCTTGAGCGCGTACGCCGGGTAGTAGCCGCGGCTCTGCACGTCCACGAAGAAGTAGTTGTCCTGGTTCTCGAGCTGGGCGGCGCGCACGTCCTCCGGGCGGCAGCTGTAGGGGTAGTAGCTGCCGGCGGCGAGCATGCAGCCGATCTTGACCTCGGGGTCGATCTCGTGGGCGATCTTGGTTGCCCAGGCGCTGGCGACGAGCTCGTTATGGGCGGCCAGGTACTCGACGGCCTCCTTGTCCTCGCCCTCCTCGAACACCAGGCCGGCGCCCATGAACGGCAGGTGCAGGATCATGTTGATCTCGTTGAAGGTGAGCCAGTACTTCACCAGGCCCTTGTAGCGGGTGAAGATCGTGGTCGCGAGGTTCTTGTAGAAGTCGATGAGCTTGCAGTTGCGCCAGCCACCGTATTCCTTGATGAGGTGGATGGGGCAATCGAAGTGCGTGATGGTCACGAGCGGCTCGATGCCGTGCTTCCGGCACTCGCGGAACACGTCCTCGTAGAAGGCGAGGCCGGCCTCGTTGGGCTCGGGCTCGTCTCCGTTGGGGAAGATGCGCGTCCATGCCAGGCTCATGCGGAAGGTCTTGAAGCCCATCTCGGCGAAGAGGGCGATGTCCTCCTTGTAGTGGTGGTAGAAGTCGATGCCGCTCTGCGCGGGGTAGTAGTAGCCGTCCTCGAAGTCGAGCATCTTGCGCACGCCGGCGCCCACGGCGAAGCGCTCGGGGCCGTGCGGCATCACGTCGACGTTGGCCAAGCCGCGGCCATCCACGTTGTAGGCACCTTCGCACTGGTTGGCAGCCGTTGCGCCGCCCCACAGGAAGTCTTTACGGAAAGCCATGCATCAACCCTTTCACACGCTGTTTGTCGTAGTTTCAGTATCCCCGCAAACGGGCCTCTCTCAACAACAGCAGCGCAGGCCGACACTTCTTTTCGCGCACAGGCGCTCGGCAGCTGCCCCCGTCTGACACTTTTTGATACCTGCCCGCCCAAACCACCACAAAGGGGACAGGCACCTTTGCGGCGGATTGGGCACGGTTTGTCTCGATCTGTAACAGTTAGGCAGCCAAAACCGGGCCTGGCGTTACAGGTCGAGATTTTCGGGCGGGCCCCTGCGGTTTGTCTAAATCTGTAACAGGTAGAGACGATTTAGCCCGCTAGATGTTACAGATCGAGACAGAAGATTCTAGTCGCAGGTGATGTCGAGGTTTTGCCGGTGAAGCCTACGTGACCGCCTTCGCTCAACAACTCATTTGACTAAATAGGAAAGAAAGGAAAAATAGGAAAAAAGGAAAGGAGACTTATGACTGAACCCATCTTCTCCCCCTCATTTGGAAATCGCCCCTCTTATCTAGTCGGGCGCGAAACGGTAATTTCGACATTCATATCCGGCCTTGAGCAGGAGCCGGGCAATCGCGACCGAGCCATGCTCATGCTTGGTCAGCGAGGCAGCGGCAAGACAGTTCTTCTGTGGGAACTTGCCGATCGCGCACGCAAGCTCGGCTTCGTTGTCGCCACGCCTACCGTGCTCCGAGGATATGCTCGAGCGCATTGGTTGAGAAAATCCAAGAGGCAGGCGAGCCTTACGTCAACAAACGCTGTCTTCCCAAATTCACGGGTGGCAGCCTGAGTGTTTTTGGGTTCTCGGCAGGCCTCGAGTTCACACGAGACGTGCAGGAGACCAAGAGTTTTCAGTTCAAACTCACGCAGCTTGCGCGCAAACTGACCGAGCAGGAACACGGCATCCTCATCCTCATCGACGAGCTCCAGGCAAATTCGCCTGAGATTAGACAGCTCGTCACCGCCTATCAAGAACTGGTCGGCGAACGACTCAACGTCGCACTCGTCATGGCGGGCCTTCCGGGAGCCGTCTGCGCAACACTCAATGACCGCGTGCTGACGTTTCTCAACCGCGCTCGCAAGGTCACGCTCGAACCGCTTTCGGTCGGAGATGTCGACGCCTATTACCAGCGGGCTTTCGAAGAGCTCTGCCTTGATATTCCAAGCCATCTTCGCCTCTGTGCCGCTCGCGCGACCCAAGGCTCACCCTATATGCTGCAGCTCATCGGCTATAACATCGCCAATCGTTGCAAGGCTGGAGAACGTGCAGCGCGCGAGCAAATCGACGGAGCCATCGAAGCGTCGAAGGTCGATTTCGAAAACGATGTCTGCGAAACGACGCTCGCCGCGTTATCGGACCAAGACGTCGCGTTTCTCTCCGCAATGACTGATGACGAAGACGCCGTGTCTCGCATTTCTGATGTTGCGAAGCGCATGTCAGTCACACCCGACTATGCGCAAAAGTATCGCCGGCGCCTCATCGACGCCGGCGTTATCGAACAGGCGCGCCGCGGTTACGTGCGCTTCGCCGTCCCATATATGGCTGATTACCTGAGCAGCCAGCTCTAGGCAACCACCACGAAGGAGACAGGCACCTTTGTGGTGGCTTGGGCAGTTGCGGTGAAATACTTCCTGTTTTGCGGCCCGCGGTGCCTAAACAGGAAGTATTCCACCGCAAGTTAATGCAGTTAGTCGCGGGTGATGTCGAGGTTCTTGCCGATGAGGCCTACGTAGCCACCCTCGGCAGCCTTGAGGCTGTCAGCATGGCAGAGAACCCACTTGTCAGCCTTCCAGTAGCAGTAGCTGTCACCGGCGGCAGGCATGTCGGCTGCGGCCTCGGGGCGTGAACCATTGGTGCCAGCGGGCAGCGCCACCATCACCTGGAAGCCGCCGTCGTCGACCATGCAGGGCGTGTAGTGGAGCGTGGTGTTGAAGACTTCGACGACCGTACCCGCCGGCACGCGGAACGCCTTGACGCACGCGGTGTCGAGCTTGCCGTCCTCGATCTCCCAGCGATGCGCCACAAGCAGGATAAAGTCGCGGGCGCCCAGGTTAAACTCGCTGGCGCGGTGATACTCCAGACAGTTGAGCTGTGTGTTGTGGCCGTTGCACCAGCCCAGCTGGAAAGGACGGCCGCCAAACATGAGAAAGCCCAGTTTATCGGCACCCTTGACGCCCTCGAGCTCCGACGCGCTTTCCACGTACTTGCTGCCCTCGGGGATGGGCGTGGCCGCAAGCGCCTCGACAAGCGGGGCGGTCAGGTTGGACGGCACGTCATCCCACACGCGACCATAGGATTTGAACTCGGGATCTGATACAGAGTAGATATGCATGTTCGCTCCTGTTCGTTTGTGTGATATTACGAACATTCTAGAACAATCACGCGCGGTTTTAAAACGTCCGCCATGTCCGCTCAACAAAAAGGCACCCCCGCATAAGCGAAGGCGCCCAGTGAACTCATTTTGAGCGACGAAACCTTTACGCCTGCTGATAGTGCAGGTGTGCCTCATCGATATCGATCAGATCGCGGTCGAGATAGCGACGCGCGAGCCAATTTGCCATAGGGAGATTCTGGTCCAGGTAGTTACCGCACTCTTCGGGAGCGGCACCGGGGACATCGCCCTCGAAGCCAGCAACAAACTCGAACAACTCGCGCACGAGCGGCAAGATCTCCTCACTCGTCACCTCGCCAAACACAACCAGGTAAAAGCCCGTGCGGCAGCCCATAGGGCCAAAGTAGACAATACGGCTCGACCACTCGGCATGGTTGCGAAGGAACGTCGCGCCAGATGCTCGATGGTGTGGCACTCGGCCGTGTTCATAACCGGTTCTTTGTTGGGCGTGGTCAAGCGCAGGTCAAAGGTGGTGACGGCGGCACCGGTCGCCGGATCGCGGTCGACGCGGCTCACATACACGCCGGGCTCAAGCAGCAGATGGTCAACGGAAAAACTCGCGATGCGCTCCATGGCAGATCCTCTCGGTAGTCAATTTGGGACAGGGCTCTTTTAGCTGGTCGCAACAATCCCACCCATGATAGCAGTCAAAAAGCCCCGTCCCAAATGACTACTTTGGGACGGGCGCCGCGCAGCCGATAATATCGACCGTTCAGCATCTAGTTTTCTGACCCCTCACCTATTGATGCTGCGTCGTCCGCAATGCAGAGCGTGCGAGCAGCTCAACAGCCAAAACCCGGCAGCGACTGTAATCGCCACCAGACGAATAGATGGCCTGCACTTACAGCACCTGCAAACAAGTTGCGACGGCACCGTAGATATTGGCGTCGTTACCCAGCTGCGCCGGGACCACATGCGGACGAGGCATATCTTTCAGAAAACCAGTGTAGTGCGCCATGACGTCATCCATCTTACGGTCGAGCGCCTCGAACAGCGCGGGATGGCAGCTGATGCCACCACCAATCGCGAAGACTGCCGGGTCGATGACGCACTGCAGATTCACAAGCACACGATCAAACAGCTCAGCATAGGCATCCAATCCGCGCTGCACGGCGGCGACTTCGGACGCGCTCCCGTGCTCCAGTAGCTCGAAGATCCGTCGGCCATCGAGGGCCTCCAGTTCAGCTTCATCCGAAATGCCAAGTTCGACTGCCACGAGATTCTGCAGGCCGTGCCATCCGCTCGAAGTCGCGAACGTATCACGATGATCAAGCGGTTCGCTTACGTTGTTGGACAGGAAGCTGAACTCGCCCGCGAAGCCGCCCGCACCTGTCAGCACCCGGCCGTCAACCACGATGCCTCCGCCGATGCCCGTACCGATTACCGCCACGCAACCCACGTCCACGCCGCGCAACGCGCCGGCAGCGTACTCGCCAAGCGCACAGCTTTTGCCGTCGTTGACAACGGTCACGGGCAGCCCCAGCCGTTCGCGCAGCGCTCGGCCAAGCGGAAACCCGTCCATGTACGGCAGCGCACCACCGCGATGGATCGTCCCGTCTGGATCGACCTCGTAACCGAAGATGCCACCTGGGGCCGAGATGCCCACGCCTACAACCTGTCCGCGATACGGCCCTACGAGTGCCGCGAGCGCGTCGACCAGCTGATCGGCCGAGACGAACGCCGTCGGAATCGAACCACGGTCACCAAACTCGTAGTTCTCATTCACAATCGCCCATTTGACGCTCGTTCCGCCGATATCAATTCCAAACAGCTGCCTCATGGCCGCTCCCCTCTCGCTCAATGCGTCTACATGCTCGCAGGCTCTTCCATAAAGGCCATGAGCCTGCGGTTGAGCAGACGACCCCAAAACGTGCAGATACCGCCCGCCAGGAGCGCGGCGGCTACGGTGCCGATACCGATGCCTACCGCAGCACCCGTACGCACAAGCCCGTAGACCAGTGAGATGCCCACACAGCTCCCGTCAAAGAAATACTTCGCCTTACCAAATTCACAGTGAAACACCTGGGAGAGCGTCTGCACCATGCCGTCGGGCGCAACGGGAACGAGCCGCGCGGAGACGATCGGCGTCACGCCGAGCGCTGTGAACGATACGGCGATGACCAGCATGACCAGGCCATCGATGAGTCCCGTTGCGGTAAATGGAAACAGCCAGATATCCAGCACGTCGATGAAAACGCTAAACAGCAGCTGACGGGTATCTGCAAGAGAATCTTGACATCCGGGTAGCGCACCAGGAGAAGCTGGGCAACCACGAATACGCAATACACGATAAACGATGCCGTACCGAGGCTCAAACCCTCAATGATATACATCAGGTACGCACCGTACTCATGGGCGCTACACCAAGCCCCGTGCGTGCATTCATTACAACGCCGCAGCTCAGGAATAGAATCCCACATACGTAGACCATCATTCGATGCGTTGGACTCTACCGCATCACATCACTCTCTCGTTCGCATCTTCACCTATCGGCACGAATAGCGCTCCGTAACATCGCCCCAAGGCGTCACTCGTACGCAATCGTCGCCTCGACGGCATGGCGCCAGCCGGCGATCTTTTTGGCTCGCTCGTCAGCGGGCATCGACGGCTCCACGATGCCACGGGCGCCGTAGACGTCGACGACATCGCGCGTATACATGCCCAGCGCGATACCGCAGGCCCAAGCCGCGCCCAGACCGCTCATCTCGTCGTTGCTCGCAATGCGGATGGGCGAGCCGACCAAATCGCTCTCAAACTGCATCAGGTACGCGTCGCGCGTGGGGCCGCCGTCAACACGAAGCTCGGCAAGCGCCGCGCCCGAATCCTCGACCATCGCATCAATGACGTCAAAAATCTGATAGGCGATCGACTCGTCGGCAGCCTTTACGAACTCCGCGCGGCCCGTGGTGCGTGTCATACCAAAAACGCATCCCTCGGCATCACTTGCCCAGTGCGGCGCACCCAGGCCGGTAAACGCCGGCACAAAGTAAACATGGCTCGCCGGGTTGGCGGCGTAGCACAGGTCGGTGACCTCCTCGGGGTTGTTGATGAGCTCCAGGTCGTCGCGCAGCCAGGTCTTGACGGCGCCGGCGTAGCTCACGTTGCCCTCGAGTACATACTCGGTCACGCCATCCATACGCCACGCAAGCGAGCTCGAAAGCCCGTGCGAGCTGGCGACAAACTCGTTGCCGACGTTCATCATGACCGAGCTACCGGTGCCATAGGTCGCTTTGGCCATGCCGCGGCTGTGGCAACCCTGCGCAAACAGGGCCGCATGGCTGTCGCCCAGCACGCCGTGTACCGGCACGGGTGCGGGCAAAAAGCCATCCAGGTCCGTTGTGCCAAACAGACCGTCGGAATCGGTCACCTGCGGCAGGCAGGCCGGATCGATGCCAAAGGCCTCGCACACCGGCTCGCTCCAGCAGCCGCGGCGCAGGTCAAAGAGCTGCGTACGGCTGGCGTTGGACCAGTCGCAGCGGAACTCGGCGCCGCCCGTGAGCGTCCAGACCACCCAGGCATCGATGGTACCCAGGCACAGCTCGCCCGCCGCGGCAGCCTCGGCAGCCGCCGGCACGTTTGCGAGAATCCAGGCCATCTTGCCCGCCGGATAGTAAGGCGAGAGCACCAGGCCCGTCGTGTCGCGCACCAGCTCGGTCACGCCCTCGCGGGAGGCCAGCTCGTCACACAGTTCACGGGCGCGGGCGCACTGCCACACCACGGCGTCGCACAGCGGCTCGCCCGTCGCACGGTTCCAGGCAACGGTGGTCTCACGCTGGTTGGAAATGCCAATGCCGGCGACGTCGGCCGGGTCGACCCCGGTCTCCTCCACCACGGCGCGCGCCACGGCCAGAACGTTGGCCGCGATCTCGGCCGGATCATGGCTCACCCAGCCGGCCTCGTTGACGATCTGGCGATGCGCGCGGTCGGCACGATGAATCAGATGGCCGCCCTCGTCCACCAGCAGCGCCTTGGTGCCCTGCGTGGATTGATCGATTCCGATGATGTAGCGGCCCATGGCCACCCCTTTCAAAATGAATGTGACAAAGGGACTGTCCCTTTGTCACATTCCAATTACTCTGCGGGAAGGAACTCGGCGACGGTCTTGGCAATGCCTTCGCCGGTGAGGCCGTAGTGCGCAAAGACCTCGGGGCTCGTGCCGGTGATGACCGGCGCGTCGGGCAGGCTCAGGCACTTGACCGGACGCGGGCAATGCTCGCCCACGACCTGCGCGACCATGGAACCCAGGCCACCGAAGGGGCTGTGCTCCTCGACGGTCACGACGGCGCGCGTGGCCCCGGCGGCCTCAATCACGGCCTCGGCGTCGAGCGGCTTCACACAGTACATGTCGAGCACCGTTGCCGAGATGCCCTGCTCGGCCAGCAGGTCGGCGGCGTCCACGGCATGGCGGACCATCTCGCCGGTGGCGACGATCGTCACATCGGTACCGCGACGCACCCAGGTGGCGCGGTCCATCTGGAACGGGCACTCATCCTCGGTGTACACGTCCTCGACCGGGTTGCGGCCAACGCGGATGTAGGCCGGCTTGTTGTCGGCGACCAGGGCGCGCACGAGCTCGGCGGTCTGGAAGCGGTCGCTCGGCAGATACACGCGCATGTTGGGGATCGCGCTCATGGCGGCGATATCCTGCGCGGAATGGTGGCTCATACCCAGGGCGCCGTAGGACACGCCGCCCGAGATGCCGATGAGCTTGACGTTGGTGTTGGAGTACGAGACATCGACCTTGCACTGCTCATACGAACGCGTGGTCACAAAGGACGCCGGCGAAGCAGCCCAGGCCTTCTTGCCGCACGAAGCCATGCCGGCGGCGATGCTCACCAGGTCCTGCTCGGCAATGCCGACCTCAATGGACTGCTGGGGATACTGATCGAAGAACGGCGTGAGCGACGCGGAGCCGCGGGAGTCGGAGCACAGGACGACGATGTCCTTATCGGTCTCGGCGGCCTCGAGCAGCGTGTCGCAGATAACCTTGCGGTTGGCGATCTTGTTAGCCATTGATGGCCTCCTTATGGGCAGCGAAATCGGCGATGATCTGGGCATATTCCTCGTCGTTGGGCAGGTGATGATGCCAGCCGGCCTTGTCCTCCATAACCGGCGAGCCGTAGCCCTTCACCGTGTTGAGGATGATGACCGTGGGCTTACCCTTGGTCTCGGCGGCCAGCGTCAGCGCGGCGTCGATGGCCTGGACGTCGTTGCCCGGAATGGACAGCACGTTCCAACCGAAGGCGGCCCAACGCTCCTCCTGCGAATCCTGCTTCATGACGTCCTCGGTGCTGCCGCTGATCTGCAGGCGGTTGCGGTCCACGAGCGCGCACAGGTTATCGAGCTGGTAGTTGCCGCCGCTCATGGCGCCCTCCCAGACCGAGCCCTCGGCAAGCTCGCCGTCGCCCATGATGGTGTAGACGCGGTAGTCGCGGCCATCCATCTTGCCGGCAAGCGCCATACCCACCGCCACGGGCAGGCCGTGACCCAGCGAGCCCGAGTTCATCTCGATGCCCTTGAGCTTGTTGTTGGGGTGGCCGATGTAGGGGCTGCCGAACTTGGAGAAGCGGGCCTTGACGTCATCGAGGTCAAGATAGCCCTCGTGGCAGAGCACCGCGTAGTAGGCCTCCATGGCGTGGCCCTTGGAGAGCACGAAGCGATCGCGGTTGGGATCGTCGACGGTCTCGGGAGAAATGTTGAGGTGGTTGGCGTAGAGGGTCATGAGGGCGTCGATGACCGACATGTCGCCGCCGATGTGCCCGCCGGCGCCAGCCATGATGATATCGACGCAATCGCGGCGAAGGTCCCAACGCAGGGATTCAAGCTCTTCGATAGTTGCCATTTCTACTCTCCTCGCAGGTAGGCTTTGACGTCTTCTTCGATGGGATCGTACAGGTCGGGGACAATGCCGATGTACTTGCACGCCTCGTAGAGCACCGGCACCACGTTGGCGTGGATGGCGACGCAGTGGTGGATGTAGGGACCCTCGACGATCTTGGCCTCGAGGTGCTTGAGGTTTTCGACCTCGACCCACAGGTAGGTGCCCATGCCGGCCGGGCCGTCGATGCCGTGGGCGTTGCCCAGCAGCAGCGAGTACTCGCCGTTGTCGCCGTCAAAGCGGGCAAGGGTGAGGTCGCCGTGCTTGGCCTCGGCCGTCAGCGCGCCGGGGTGATCGAAAGCCAGCGGGTAAGTGAGCTTGGGCTTGACGGCCGCGCAGCTGCAGGGCCAGGGGCCGCAGTGCTGCAGCAGCTCGCCGTTCTCGTTGTCGGGATGACGCACGGTCCAGTCGGCAAACATGCCGCGGTGACGGCCCAGGTCGGCGGCCTCGACCATCAGCGCGGTGATGGCGCCGTGGATATCGGTCTCGCATACGATAGGAATGCCCATCTCGTTGAGGATGGCGTTGGCGGCGCAGGGCATAATGCCCAGCTCGTCCTGCAGAGCGTTCCAGCACTGAATGGCACCGGCGTTGCAACCGTACTTCTCGACCAAGCGCTTCATGGCGATGGCAAGACCGGCCACAGCGGGGACCTTATCCTCGGGGATGCAGATCTCAAAGCTGTCGGCAATGTGGGCGAGCATGGCTGCCATGGCCTGCTCGTCGGCCTGGGCGTCGCGCACGGCCTGGACAAGCTCGGTCATGGGGATGGGCGAAAGCTGAATGTTGAACTTCTCGAGCAGCTCGCCCTCGTTGCACATGGTGGACCAGAAATCGAACGGACGGGTGGCCATCTGCAGGATGCGGGTGTGCTTGAAAGTCTTGACCACGTTGCACACGGCCAAAAAGTCCCAGACACCGCGCTCGAACTCGGGATCGGTCAGACGGCAGTTGGTCATGTAGGTGAAGGGAACCTGGAAGCGACGCAGGACCTTGCCGGTGGCGAACAGGCCGCACTGGCTATCGCGCAGACGGGTACCGTCGGGCTCGGGGCGCTCGTCGCGCGGGCCCCACAGCAGCACGGGCAAGCCGAGCTCGCGGGCAAGGCGAGCGCAGACATACTCGGTACCAAAGTTGGCGTGGCACAGCATGATGCCGTCGACGCCCTCGGCGCGGAACTTCTTGACGATAGGCGCGATATGGCTGTCGTCGAACAGCAGGCCCTCGTCATTGATGTCGTCGATATCCACGATGTCGACGCCGATCTCGCGCAGGCGATCAGCCGTCAGGCCGCGATACTTGATCGCGTCCGGCGCGCTAAAGATACTGCGGCGCGTGGGCACAAAGCCGAGCTTGATCTTATCCATGTACGTCCTCCCCTAATCACATGTTCAGTAAACAGATGCGTGTTTCGTTTTGTTCTGTTTACTAAATGTTTTACTCTTTTGTTTAGTAGTTTAGCGCGAAATACCCGTAGACGGTAGAGAAATCAGCCTAAACGGTATGTAAACAATCTGAACATACAAGGGCAAAAAAGAGGGCCCCGAAGGACCCTCTCTATCCGCATATGTATGTACGCGAAATCAATACCGCCCTATTCCCGCGAGCGCACCGCCCGCGGGGGTAATCTGGCTGCAAGGCCCGTGATTACGCGCCCATCTTGCGATAGGCGTCCACGAACTCCTTGGCAAGGATGCCAAACCCCTCGGCGCTCATCAGCTGATCCTCGGCATGGACGACCAAAAGATCGATGCTCAGGTCTTCGCCGGCGGCAGTCTGCTGGACAAGGCCACCGTGAGCAGCGTGGCCCCCGGCATAGTGCTGCTGGCCTTCCGCGATCTTTGCCTCGGCCTCTTCGAACTTGCCATCACGAGCTAGATGAATCGCATCGATATAGCAGCTGCGCGCGCAACCGACACCTGCAATGATCTGAAAACTCTGAAGTTGAATCTCTTCTGACGTCATACTTACAGCCCCATCAGTTCTTTTGCCTGGGCCAGAGCCTTGACGCCGTCCATCATGCCGTAGGTGGTCATGGGGATTACGCCGACCGGAACCTCGGGGCATGCGACGCAGACCTCATCCTTGGCATAGCCAACCTGCGGCCCAAGCAGAATGCAGTCGGCATTGCGGCCAATGGCGGCAGCCTCATTGACGGCGTGAGCGGAGACCTCGCACTCCAGGCCCTCGGCGTCGGCGGCCTTCTTGATGTTCTTCATGATGATGCTCGTGGACATGCCGCCAGCGCACATAAGAACGATGTTTTTCATTGCAGTTCCTTTCCTGTAACCCCTCACAGGGACTTATATGTTTCGGCGATCAACGCGATCGGCCGAACCTTCGAACTTGTGGACAATGACCTACTCGGCAGAAGCCTTTGCAGCAGCTTCCTCGGCCAGTGCCTCCTTATCGGCCATCTTGACGAACGGGATAAACAGCAGTCCGACCAGCAGGATTGCGGCGAGGACGATTGCGACCAGGCCAATGCCGCCCGTAAAGAAGTTGCTGATGGGCAGCGGCACGACAAACGGCATGGAAATGGTCGGGTTAAATGCATTGCCCAGACCGAGCATCAGGCCGACGGCGGCAGCAATGCAGGCCACGGGCTTGAGCAGGATGTAGGGGATGAACATATAAGGGTTCATGGCAATGGGCGTACCGAAGATGATGGGCTCGGAGATGTTGAAGAGTGCGGGCACCAGGGCAATCTTGGAGAGGGCCTTGTAGCGCTCGGACTTGGCCGTGAGCAGCGCAAGCTCCATGCCAAGGGCGTCAACAGAACCGACAGAGAACATGATGATGAACGACAGGTACGGCAGTGGCTGGCCGGCAACGAATGCCTCGGTGTTGGCAAGAGCGCAGGCCTGGATAACCGGCATGTACACGCCCATCAGGACGCTGGGGTGGATACCAAAGAAGAACAGCAGGTTGCACAGCGTAAAGTAAATGACAACGGCCCAGGGGCTGGAGCCCAGGAACATAACGGGAGTGGCAATGGTGCTGTTGATGAGGTTAAAGACATCGCCGAAGCTCGTCATGCCCATGCCCCACTTAACCAGAGCAGCCGTGGTGAAGATGACGATGGCGCAGAACATCGGAGACAGCGAATCGGTAACGAACTGAGGGACGGAATCGGGCATGGGGATGGCGATATGCTTCATAAGGAAGTTAAGCGCCTTCGGCACGATCAACGCCACGAGCAGCGCAACGAACAGACCCGAGCTGCCCAGATAACGGGTCACGATAAACGTCGAGCCGTCCTCGGCATGGCCAAGAGGAATCAGCAGGAGCAAAACGCCAATAGCCGCAACCGTCGACGTAAGGCCTTTGTTCCCGAGCACCTTGCCGTAGGAGTACGAGACCGAGGCGCACATGTAGATGGCGCCGAGGTTCATGGTAACGACCAGTACGTCGGTAATCGTCGCCGACATGCCGGTGCTGGCAAGGAACGCCTGCAGCGGCGGGATCGGCAGCCCGTTGATAATGGAGAGCAGCGCCACGCCCAGCGTAACGGGCATGGTCGCCATCATGCCGGACATAAGGCCCTTTACGACCTTAAAGCTACTCACTTTGTGGGCAATGGGGCCCACATGCTTCTCGAGGAAGCCCTGCATCGAATCGAGAACGCTCATTTTGTGTTCACTGATCCTCTCTAAACGATTCATCTAGCTGTCAAACGGGAAATTGCGGCCGACTCTTTCCCGCCTATGACCAATGGAAATATGGTTACGCCTTGAGCTCGAGGACGAGGAGCCAATCCCCAACCCCGGGTTTGTCAGGCAGAATGATGCTGCCCGTGACGGCAAGGGCGTCCTCGCCGTCACGGTATGCGCCCGTGCGAGGGTTAAACCATCGGCTTGCATAGGCAGCGCCCGTCGGCACACCCTCGATAGCAAGCTTTTGGCGCACGGTATCGCCAAAGTACGCGACGATGCGCGAAAGGTCCTGGTTGGCGGTTGCCAGCGGAGCCTTGTTGGCAAACAGGTTGCCCGCATCGGTCGTTTCGTAGGGAGCGAGCTCCCAGAAGTGATTGTCTTCGTAGAAGGAACGCATGTAGCCCATCTGCACCGCACCTTCTCCTTCTACCGCCTGGGCCCACGTAATGCCAAAGCGGTTGAAGATCGCCATAAAGGGGTCGAGCTCCTCAGGGCTTTCCCACACGTTGTCCCAGATTCCCTGGGCTCCGTAGGTATAGCCGGCGCCGCCGGCCTGCATGCAGATATACGCCACGCGGCGCAGCATGTCTGCGGTGCACAGGCGCGTACCCATCTCCTCGAGCGTCGAGCAAAACTCGTAGAGCGCCTCGCCCTCAACGAAGGGCTTGTCGTCATGAGCTGCCAGATAGTCAAAGTAGTCGCTTGTCTTGATGAGGTAATCGCCGTGACCGGCCTGGTTGAGCGTAAAGTCCATCCAGGGTTCATCCTGGTAGTAATCGGCAAAGGGGCGCTCGTTGGTATAGTGCGCCGTCGCCAGATGACCATAGCCGTCGCGTGCCTCAATCTCCAAGGCGACCTCACGCCAGCCGTCAAGCATGGCGGCTCGACCTTCTTTGCGGTATCCGGCAACCTCGCCGGCAAGCGTCCACACCATCGGATATGCACCGTAGCGCGCCACCAGGTAGCGGGCGAGGTGCTTTTGGTGTTCCACGGCATGCTCGCCGAGAATGGCAAACGCCCACGCTTGCCCAAGCGCATTCACTAAGCCCGCATCGGCGATATAGGCCATGCGGCGGTCGAGCTCCCGCTGGTAGAAGGCCACATTAGGCACATCTTCCACGCCCTTGGCCATGCCACCGTCAATCCAATAGCGATCTCCTGCGCCCATGTCAGAGCGCAGGTTGGTCTGATAGACGGTAAAGCCCTGCTCAACGCGCAGGTCGACCATGCCGCGGAACTGGCTCGTCATGCCGGGATGGTTCGACGTATCCCAGCTCTCGCGGTAGGCAAACTCCCAATGGGTATCGCCCAGCCAAAAGAACGGCGTACCATCTGAATAGGCAAACATGCGCGAATCGTCTGCAACGCGGATAAAACCGTGGCGGTACAGATCGAGCTCGCCCTCGTACGGCACGGCCTCGACGTTGCCCGTGCGGCCATTAAGGCCGGTCTGCTCGGGAGCCTCGATAACATAGCTCCAAGCGCCGAGCTCGGTCGGAGCAAACGACACGCGATAGATACGCTCGCCGTCCCAGTAGGCCTCACGGCGAATTACCCTGCCGCTCGGGCCGGTGAACTCCGCCCAAATCTCAACATCCAAAACGGGTTGTCGAACGAGCAGGCGCTCTCGAACGTCAGAATAACCGGACGCCACATCTCGGCGGCAGCGTTTTGATTCAACGTCATATCCATTGCAGACCCCTTTCTGGTCTTGGTGCCTACTAGTTCAGTCCTCGCTCGCTGGCGGACGTCACGGCAAAGTCAACGATCGCTTGGGCATCCTCGGCACAAATAAAACCTTGTGACACCTCGATCGCCGTATCGCGCGCACACAGAGCGCGATAGTTTTCGAGCGATCCGTACAGCTCCTTGAGCATCGATGCCGAAAACGACTCCATATGGCCAAACAGGCCATCCTTGTCGCTCGTCTTATCGACCGTGCCCTGGCCCGGCTCCACCAGGCTCGTGTTGGAATAGCGGGCAAACGGATGCTCGAGCAGGCAAGTGCGAAGGCCGCCCTTGGTGTTGCCCAAGGCATCCTTTACGTTCTCGCCGTTCGCGTCCAACTCAATGCGCGGACATGTTGCCGGAGCGGCACCCGTGCGAACCCAACGGAACAAGTTGCGGAAAGCGGCGTGGAAGAGGTACTGCGACGGGTAGGCGTTTGCCTCGGCGTGCTTGCCGACGTACACCGGCAAATGATCGATGCGCTTGAGGTCCTCGTCGTCCTGGTAATAGTCGACATAGCTCCACTGCGTATCGTGGGAAGCACCCGTCACCTCGTACAGCCGGTATTTAAAATCGGGGTCGTCGCTATCGGGCATAAGCGTGCGCCAACTCTCAAAGCGACCGTTCTCGCTTTCGGTCTGAAGGGCGATAAACGGCTCCTCGACGTGCTCGACGCGCAGCAGGTGGTGCGCATACCCTCGGTCGCTCTCGTACTGGTTGACGGGAATGCACATCGAGTGGATACCACCGCCGGACAGATATCCGTCGAACACGCGGCCACCGCGGCGCGCGTCCTCGCGATAGGCAAAGCTGTTAAGGTAGCGAAACAGATAGGCGCCGGACTGCGACCATCCCGTAAGGCAGATTGCCTGGCGAGGATAATCGCGGATCGGGTTGAGGTCGGAGTCCTCGCGCAGCAGCCAGGCAAGATCGGTCAGCATGTCCCAAAACAGGCCCGTCTCGTAGGAAATATCCATGTCGGGAAGCGCGCCGCCGCGCTCGAGCTGCTTCGGATCGTAGTCGAAGGGGCGCTCGGGAGTCGGGTTTGCCCAGCTCATAAAGCCATAGCGATCGGGATTGAATTCCTTGAGCTTGGCGATGGTGTTGGGCTTACTGGTGATGCCCACGTAGATGTCGCCGGAGCGCACAAACTCGCCGTAGCCCAGGATCCACATGCGCTCGATTTCCATGAACGACGTGGGGTTGATAATCTCGACCACCACATTGCCGCTCGCCTGCGCCGGATCTTTCGGGGCGCGAACAACGATGCGGTTGGAATAGGGGGCGTCCGCGGTCATGACCTCCACGCCGCCGTCTTCATCGGCAGTACGGTACACATTGGCCGTGCCATCGACGCGATACTCGCGCTCGGCGTAGCCCTTTGCGCTCAGATGACAGTAGCGCTCGGCGCTCGAAAACGGATAGCTCTCATCCGTGATGGGCATTTCGGAAATACCGCTGATCATCTTCGTCCCCCTTGTCGTTGCGTTTGTTGAGACAAACTCTACTGGGGACGCAACTTAACTTCTATCGATTCCTAAGTTGAGTTACTAAATATTTAGCTTAATAAACAGCTGAGTATTAAGCTCACTTTTAGTTGTCAATCGTTAGGAATCACCATGGCCGTCACTGCAAAACAAATCGCCGACCAGCTGGGAATCTCGGCAGCGGCCGTCTCCCTCGCACTTAACAACCGACGCGGCGTAAGCGAAAAGACTCGCCAGTTAGTACTCAGCACCGCCGAGGCCCTAGGTTACGACTTTAGCAAGATTAAGTTTGAGCGCCAAAAGAGCGGAACCGTCGCACTGGTTGCCTTTAATCGACGCCGCATCTTCTCGAGCCCTTTCTTTTCCGACATGCTTGCCGGAGTCGAAGGCGCCCTGAGGCACGCGGGGTTCTCATTTTCACTGGTGAACTACTCGCCATACGAGAACATACAGGAGCAGATTGCCAACATCGCCGAGGCGCAATACGACGGCGTCATCATCCTTGCGACAGAGATGTTCGAGTCGGATTTTATGCCGTTCGCGTCGCTGGACTGCCCTCTGTTGCTGCTGGATTCATGCATGAACGTTGGGGTCGATACGGTCAAGATCGACAACGCCGCCAGTATGGCGCTTGCCGTACAGTACCTGTATTCGAAGTATGGATCTGTCCCGGGGCTGTTAGCGACACCCATTACCTTGGGCAACTTCGCCGAGCGACGCTTTGCCTACGAGCACGCCGTCAGTCAGCTAGCCGGGTCGGAAAAGTGTGGCATCATCCACGAGCTCGCCGTCGCTCCAGACGACGCATACGCAAACATGCTCGGCATCATCGATGCGGGCGAGCCCCTTGCCCAAAGCTACGCCGCCGTTTTTGATGATATTGCCATAGGTGCCATGAAGGCGCTAATGGAGCGCGGTTATCGCGTGCCCGACGATGTGCGTATCATCGGCTTTGACAACCACGTAGGCGGCACCTACGTGCAGCCGCGACTCACCACGTTGAATGTCCCATCGCGGTATATGGGCTCCCTTGCCGCCGGGCGCATCATCGAGGTCATAGATGAAAGCGAGCACCACCCTATCAGCATTGGAGTTGGAGTCTCCCTGATTAAGCGCGAATCGGCCTAGGTGTCCCATTCGTTGATTTCACACTGCGACGCTCTACGAAATACGTCGATACCATTGTCCGGCATGTATAAACTTTGGGGCTTCGGATGTTACCGACCAAACGCCTCACCGCGATCTCCCCCACCTCGTGCTTGAGCACGTGCACCGTCGTGAGCGGGGGATTCGAGAAGGCGCCGACGGAGAGGTCATCGAAACCGATGATCGACACGTCGCGCGGGACCTCGATACCCGCCTCAGACAGGGCTCGCAGGGCGCCGACGGCGAGCACGTCGTTATCGGCGAAGAAGGCCGTCGGCAGCTGCTCGCGCGGCGTGCTCGCGAGCCATGCGGCCATATCTTCATATGCCGTCTCGAGCGTGGTACCGAGCGACACGCGCCAGGCAGAATTCACTTCGATACCCGCCTCGGAAAGGGCGCGCTCGAACCCGCGCTCGCGCGCCTTGAAATTCTGAATGCGGAAATCACCGGCGAGATAGCCGATCTTGCGATGACCGTGCTCGATCAGACAGTTGACCGCGCGCAGGGTCGAATCCTCGTTGGACATCACCACGGCATCGAAATCGTATTGGTCGCTCCAGCTGTCGAGCACGATGATGTGCGCCGCGCAGTCACGGAACAGACGGAAATCCTCCTCCCCGAGCTCCGTGCCCAAAGCACGATGGCGGCGGAAGGGTCGCCCGCGATCGACTCGACCTGGGGCCGCGCCGCATCCAAATCGGAGAAGTCGACGGAGACGAAGGAGGTGCTCATGCCGTGACGGCGCGCCTGGCGCTCGACGCCCTCGATCACCGACGGATGGAACGTGCTCTCATCGACGATCTTGCCGCTCTTCCGCGCAAGCACGAACGTGATGGCATCGAGCTGCGCACTCTGCTGATAGCCCATATTCTGGGCGGCCTCGCGGATGATGCGGGCGGTCTCCTCGCTCACGCTGCGCTTGCCGTTGAGCGCGTTGGAAACCGTCGCCGGGGAGAATCCCGTCGCGCGGCTGATCTCTCGAACGCTGACCTTGGCCATGAGAAGCTCCTAAACAACTAAACAAATGTTTTGCTATATGTATAGATACCGCAAAATGCTGGGAGCTACGGCGAGTATTCCGTAAACGGTCAGGTTGAACACGCGCCGACACCTGTTCCAGGCCCTCAACCGACACCTGCAGAACGATATCGCGGCTCCACCGGTGGCGAGACTTATCATTGATACGTTTTGATATCCTCATTTGATACCAATCCAACCATCTCCGCGTAGGGGGGGCGCCATGGACATCAAGCGACGCATGGAGCTGGCGGAGGGCTTCACGCCCGCCGAGCAGCAGCTCGCCGGCACCGTGCTGGCGCTCGGCGGCAGGCTGCACGGCCTCACCATCAAGGAGCTCGCCCGCGCGGCACATGTCTCGATTCCCAGCGTGCATCGCTTCTGTAAAAAACTCGGACTCGAGGGGTTCAAGGAGCTCAAGGTCGAGGTGGCGCGTGCCGAGGAGCAGCAGAGGCGCTCGGGCAACGTCGACATCAACTTCCCCTTCAATGCAGGCGAGAGCGCCGATGCGGTCCTCACGAGCATGGCGCAGGTCTACGAGACGACCCTCACCGACACACGCGAGGTGCTCGACGGCGTCGAGCTCGATCGGGCCGCGGGCCTTCTCGAGCGCGCGGCGTCGATCGACATCTTCACGCAGTCGCATAACCTCTACCCAGCCCATATGTTCTGCGACCGCCTGCTCTCCATCGGGCGCACCGCCACCTGTTTCGAGAGCATTGAGTCTCAGACGCGGGTCGCCCTCGCCGCGGACCCGACGCACGCGGCGCTCGTCATCTCATATTCGGGGTTAGGGCCCAATCTCACCACGATCCTGCCGATCCTGCAGGAACGCGGAGTCCCCACGGTCTTCGTCGGGACGCCGCGCGGCGGGCAACTCAACCCGGGCCTCAACGTGTACCTGCACGTGAGCGACAAGGAGAGCCTGCAAAACCGCATCACCCAGTTCGCCAGCCATATTGCCGTGCAATATGTGCTCGACTCGCTTTTTTGCTGCCTCTTCGCGCAGGACTACGATGCGAGCTTCGAATTCCTGGAACGGGCACTTCCCGCAACGGCCCTTCCCGCCCTCCGCGGCACCGAGCTCAGCCCCAGCGAATAAGCCAGCGTGATGCTCAATCGCCTGCGATAGTATCTACCTGCTATTTTACAATTTCATGAGCGAGTTTTTAGCAGTTGACTACAATTTCATGAGCGAGTTTTCACCGACGAACGGACATGCGGCGCTCGCGCAACCACTCGCCCAGCTCCTCCACGTGGTCCCACGAGGCATCCTTCACTACATCAATCACCGCAGAGGAAATCGTAACCGTGATGAGCGAAAACGCGATCTTGACAACCGGGATGTACGTAAGCGAGAGCGCGAGCACCGTGAGGTCGGTGAACAGGTAGCAACGGCCCACACGCCAACCGGTGACCTTGGAGATGGAGAGCGCCAGCGCATCGTCGCCGCCAGCCGAAGCGCCTTGACGAATCACGAGCCCCACGCCCACGCCCACGAACAGGGCGCCAAGCACTGCAGCGGCAAGCGGCTGATTCGAAAGATCGGGCAGCATGTGGGGAAGGCTCTCCCAGAGCTTGTAGAATCCGGCGACCGAAACCGTCGCCACGGCGGACCAGCCCAAAAAGCCGCCACCCAGAACCTTGAACGCCACTAGGTACGACAGACCGTCAAGCACCGGCGTAACGACCGAGGGCGGGATGCCAAACCAATGGTCGAAGCACAGGACGAGGCCGATGATACCGCCCTCGGTGATACCCGTGACATTATGGATGTTGTGCACGCCAAAACTCACGATGGCGGACCCGAGCAAGATGACGAGCGCCCTCTTGGCGAATTCACGTGGGCTCAAGCCGGCAATGCGCACGCTCGGACTGTCGCCCTCCGTTGTGGCGTCTTCGCTATTGATCGTTGTCACGTTCTGGTGCTGCGTATTCTCGCGCGGCATGGATATCACGTCTCCCAAGTGATCTCGTGCATATCCAGCCTAGCCGAGGATTACGGCGGCGGCAAGCCGAGCACGCGGGGCGTCGTTACTCGTTCACGCCGTCTCCAAAAGCACCTTCATAAGTGGGCGGCTATCCTTCCGCGAGCTCCTCCTCTGCCGCGCGCTCGCTCTTCACCAGTTGGGCAAGCTCCCGACGGCGCACCACCAGAATCGCGAGTGGAACCACAGCGACCAGCATGCCCGCAGCTATGAGCGTCCCCTGCACGCCGAACATGTGCGCGAGGCTCGGGGCGCACAGCAGCGGAATCGCGCCTGCCATGTTGTACCCGGAGCCCATAGCGGCATTGACGCGGCCAATGCGGTCGAGCGGCGTATGCACCTGCACAAGGGTGTCCTTAATGGGGCCGAATGCCGAGAACGCGATACCGAGTATGAATTGCCCAACGCACGCGATAAGTACGAAGGGCGTGGCAACGTACAGCAGGCTACCGAGCCCCGTGATGCACAGAACCACGAGCAGGGCCCGCACGTTGATGAGGCGCGGGGGCATAACGCCCGCAAGCGCGGCACCTATAAGACCGCCCACGCCCGACAGAGCGGACAGCCAGCCCATCCACTCGGCACCCACGTTGAGCACATCACGGTAAAACAGGGACTCGAGCGGGTCGAATGCTCCGTATCCCATGAAGGAAAGAAGCGTTGCCCAGAACAGCAAGGTGAGTACGCTGCTGCCAAAGATGACGGAGAAGCCCGCGGAGATATTCCCCCGGGGAGCGGAATCACCCGCTGGCGCCCCCTCCGTCGACGAGAAGGCCGCCTCCCCCATGTCGTCGGCGCCCCCATCGAGCTCACCAGGCTGTCTCAAAGCCTCGATCCCCCATCCGGGGATGAGCGCAAGCGCCGAGCAGGCCACCATGAACAAAATACCGCCTGCGTGGGAGCCACGAGCGAGATCGCCCCACCCACAAGCGGCCCCACCACGATGGCGATGTTGCCCGTAAGGGTCACGAGCGCGTTGATGCGCTTGAGCTCATCCAGGTCATCCGTGAGATAGGCGGGGTACGAGCGCGGGATGGTCTCGGCCATGCCCCATGCGAACCCGAACACAGCGGCCCCGATGTAGACGCCCACGACGCTCGTACCCACCACTGGTAGAGCAGGCCGCTCGCGACGAGTCCTGCCACGGCGATGCGCAGGTAGAAGTGCGGTCCCATGCGGTCCAACAAACCACCTCCGCGAATCTGGCCGAACACGATGCATAAGTTGAGCAAGCCGACCGCGATGGCGTTGTCCCCCACGCCCGCACCCATAGCGAACGTGAGGGTTCCCATCACGCCGATGAAATAGCTCGACATCGCGCCGAGATAGAGCAACAGACGCGCCCAGATGAACCGGCGAACCTGCTGCGTGAGCTCCGGCGTGAATAGGTAAACCGGTCGCAAAGGCCGGAGAAATGTCCCTTTCCCATATCTTCCCATCTCCCGTGCTTTAGCACTCCAGTGTAGCAAAGTACCCCAACCGGCTTACCGGCCCCCTCCCGAAACGCATGCGAACCATCGTGGTTCCCCTCGGTGACGTGGGGTACCATGAAATCATCTACCCTTCACCGGCATGCCGCCGGACCATCCCGAAAGCGCCCGCGTGCCCCGCGAACTTCACGACGGCTTCGGCCGAGGCATCAACTACCTGCGCATCTCCGTCACGGACAAGTGCAACTTCCGCTGCGTGTACTGCATGCCCGAGGAGGGCGTCGCGATGCGCGCGCACGATGAGCTGCTCTCCGCCGAGGAGATCGCTCATTTCGTGCGGCTCGTCGCTCCCGAGGGCATCACGCGCGTGCGGCTCACCGGGGGCGAACCGCTCGTCTCGCACCGCATCGTTCCCCTCATCGAGGAAATTCGCGCCATCGATGGTATCGAGGACATCTCCCTCACCACCAACGGCACCCTGCTCCCCCGTCTTGCGCCGGCACTTCGCGAAGCCGGGCTCGACCGTGTGAACATCTCGCTCGACACCCTGAACGCTGACCGCTTCACCCAGATCACGCGCCTGGGCCGCGTCGAACAGGCGCTCGCCGGCATCGATGCCGCCCTCGAATACGGCTTCGAGCCGGTCAAGGTCAACACCGTCGTGGTCAGGCGTATGGACCAGGATGTGCTCGAGCTCGCCAAGCTGTCGCTCGAGCGCCCCGTGCACGTGCGCTTCATCGAGTACATGCCTATCGGGGGCGCGGACGCACCCGACCATCCCGCCTCCCCCCATTGCGGGGCGGGCACGTCGGGTGGCTCCGCCCACCCACTCAACCCGGAGCTCTGGGACGCAAGCGACGTCATCCCCTCCGATGAACTGCGCGAGCTCATCTCCTCGCAGGCCGTCGCCGAGGGGATCGGCACCCTCGCACCCGTGGAGGGGGCCGCTCCCTACGGAGCCGGCCCCGCGCGCTACTGGGCCTTCCCCGGGGCAGTGGGCACCGTGGGCTTCATCTCCGCCATGTCCAACCACTTCTGCAGCGCCTGCAACCGCTTGCGTCTCACCGCCGACGGTCAGCTAAGGCCCTGCCTCTCTCCGACGCCGAGTACAACGTACGTGACGCCCTACGCACCGGCGACGACGAAGCGGTTGTTGCCCTGTATCGCACCGCGATTGCCCATAAACCCCAGCAACATGACCACATTGATGGAACCCAGCGCTTCATGTCGCAGATTGGAGGCTGATCTCCGTGACCGCCCGAACCCCCGATAAGCCCGAGCGCCCAAAGACCTTGGGCAGAGCCGTACACGAGAAGTACCCCGCCGCCGTGGTTGAGCCGCGCGATGCCTACCGCGATGAGCTCACGCACGTGGATGAGCACGGGGATGTGCGCATGGTCGATGTGGGCGAGAAGGCGGTCACCCAGCGCCTCGCCATCGCAGAAGGCTCCATCCTCATGCACCCCGAGACGCAGGCGATGATCCTCGAGGATCGCGCCAAAAAGGGCGACGTCCTCGCCTGCGCGCGCGTCGCCGGCATCATGGCGAGCAAGCGCACGAGCGACATCATCCCCATGTGTCACCCGCTCAACCTCACCAAGGCGAAGGTCGAGATAGCGCCCATCACCGCGCCGGGGACAAAGCTCGCGAGCGGCTGGGCACCAGAGCGCGAGGACGGCCGCGTGGGCTTTCGTGTGCGCGCGACCTGCGGCGTGACGGGCGTGACGGGCATCGAGATGGAAGCACTTACCGCAGCTTCGGCCGCATGCCTCACCATCTACGACATGTGCAAGGCCGTCGACCGCGGCATGGAGATCGTCGATGTTCGCCTGCTCCACAAAGAGGGCGGACGTTCCGGCCTGTGGGAACGCGGCGGTGCGGAAGGCATGGCAGGCACCGATGACGCTACGGCCAGCGCCGACTCCGCCAATGCCGCAAACGCCGGCCCCCTCCCCCATCTCCCCCGCACCCGAGGACCTCGATCCCTCGCCGCTGCCCGGCGGCCCGCGCACAGGAGCGGCGGCGCCGGCCATTGCCTTTGTGGGCTACCAGAACGCCGGAAAGACGACGCTCGTCGAGAAGGTCATTAGCCGACTCACCCAACGCGGCCTGCGCGTGGGATCCATCAAACACCACGGCCACAAGGGCTTTGATATCGACCAGCCCGGCAAGGATTCGTGGCGTCACGCCCAGGCGGGCAGCCGCCATGTGGGTCTCGTCTCGCCCGGTGCTTACGCTGAATACGCGCGGATCGACGGCGAGGTCCCCGTGCGCGACCTGATTGCGCACTACACCGATGTGGACATCGTGATCGTAGAGGGCTACAGACGGCGGGGTTGCCGAGCATAGCCGTGGCGCGCAGCGGCATCGACCGCATGCGTGGACGCGACTCGTTTGAGCTCATCGACGAGAACACGCTTGCCGTGGCCTGCAACGATGTGGTGGCACGCGACTTCCGCACACGAGCAGCAAAGGCCGCCCGCACCGCCGCCGGGGAGGAGGGCGCGCTTCAACGAATCCGACGTCACGCTGCCGCCTTTCCTCGACATCAACGACTCTGCCGCTATCGCAAGTTTTGTATACGACCACCTGCAAAATCTGAAGTAGCCGTCCAGCTCGTTCGCGTTCTGCAGACCCCGGGCGACCGTTCGGGGTCTGTTCGTTTGCCGCAAAATCGCTGGCGTTCACCTTTGCGCTGCTAGAATAGGCCGCGATACACACTCGCTTACCCGATTGGAGACGCATGACACCCACCATCGCCATCATCGGCGCGCTGGAAAAGGAAGTGCGCCAGATTTATGCCGCCGTAGAGAAGGGCACCGTCGTCGACGAAGCTGGTCTGCATATCGTGGGCGGCGAGTATCACGGCTTCACAGTGGTTGCCACCACCGCCGGCATGGGTACGGTCAACGCCGCCGCAGCGGCTCAGCACCTGATCAGCACGTACCATGCCAATGCCATCATCTTTTCCGGTATCGCCGGCGGCCTCAACCCCCAGCTGCATATCGGCGACGTCGTCATCGGTGAGCACCTGCGTTACCTCGACACCGACACGGCCCTCATCGCCGAATCCGCTCCCGAACTCGAGGAATTTACCAGCACCGATTTCCTCATCGACCTCGCCGAGGAAACGCTGCGCGCCCACGGCTACATCGACGCCTCCCTCACTGGCAATGCGGCCGCCGACCCCGAGACTCTTGCCGCCGCGCGAGCCGATGCCGATGCCACGCTGTTCCGTCGCAACAACGCAGGCACCGAGCCGCAGCAGTACTTGCGCGGCACCATCGCCACGGGCGACCGCTTCGTGAGCGGATGCGAAGCAAAGGCCGCCGCCATCGCCGCCACGCAAGGCGACTGCGTCGAGATGGAGGGCGCCGCCATCGCACACATCGCAGCCAAGAACGGGATTGACTGCCTGGTGCTACGCGCGATTTCAGACAACTGCGATGAGAGCTACGATGCCTTGTCCTCCCGCGAGTTCGACCTCGAGGAATATGCCGCAAGCGCAAGTTCCCTCGTCCTGTCCATCGTCCGTCGCCTAGCGGTTAAGCTGGGTGTCGAGCCCCGCGACTAGCACGAAAGGCTGCCCTATGGCCGAAGCTATCAACTACAACAAAGTCCGCTTCGTCGCCAGTTATGGCAAGGCGTCGCAGATTCCACCGTCAACCTGCCCCGAAGTCAGCTTTGTGGGCCGTTCCAACGTGGGCAAGTCCTCAATCATGAACAAGCTGTTCAACCGTCGAAGCCTGGTAAAGGTTTCCTCCACCCCCGGCAAGACGGCCAATGTCAACTTCTTCGAAGCCGATGGCGTGCACTTCGTCGACCTACCCGGCTACGGCTTCGCACAGCGAAGCAAGGCCGAGCGCGACCGCTGGGCACGTCTCATCGGCGACTTCTTCGACTCCGAACGCAGCTTCAATCTGGTTGTCTCCCTCGTTGACATCCGCCACGACCCGAGCAAGCTCGACTTTGAGATGATCAACTTCCTGCGTGAGAACGGCTTCAACTTCATTGTCTGCCTCACCAAGGCGGACAAACTCTCCAAGTCGCAGCAGGGCAAGCAAGCGGCCTCCATCCGCAAGCAGCTCGGCATCCCCGCCGATCGGCTCATCGTCACAAGCAGTGAATCTGGCTTGGGCATCGATCGCCTCAAGCAAGCCATCGTCGATTTCTGCCTCGACAACGAAAACGATGAGGCCGCGGATTCGGACGCCCTCAACGAAGCCTAGCGCCATCGAGTAGCCATCTTTTTTCACATGCAAAACGACGGCTCGCGCACCATTGGCAAGGCCATCTACGCGGGTATCTTCAATAAACCCCGCACGTCTTATTAATTAACACCTCTAAAGCCCTTGCCAACAATCTCAGAGCTGTCCACAATTGTGATAAAACAGCCCGGATCGACCTCGCGCGCATAGCGACGCAGCTTCACCGCCTCGCGACGACTGAGCACACACATGATCACGGTGACGAGCTGGCCGGAGAAAGCACCGTACCCACGGCTGATCGTAGCGGTGCGGTTGAGCTCCTTAACGATATAGGTCTCGACCTTGAGAGGCTCCTTGCAGATGATGGTGCATACTTTGCGCAGGTGAATGCTCTCGATTGCCTTATCGACCACGAGCGTCTTGGCAAACAGGCCAAGCACGCAGTAAAGACCCACGCGCGGACCGTACAGAACCGCGGCGATACACACGATTCCGATGTCCACCAGCAGCAGCGCACGACCGATCTCAAGCGTACTGTGACGCTTGAAAATCATGGCAAGGATGTCCGTGCCGCCCGTTGAAGCACCGATGTCGAACACCATGGCACTGCCAATCGCCGGCAAGATCACGGCAAAGCACAAATCGAGCCACATATCGCCCGTGATTGATGTAGTCGAGGCTCCCGGGAACAGCATTTCGAACAACGAGACATACCCCGAAAGCGCAAAGGACGCAAACACGCTCCAGAGGATTGCCTTGCGCTCAAGGAATATGAAACCGAGCACCACGAGCGCGATGTTGATGATCCACATGAACGCACCAACGGGCAGCGACGGGAACAGCGTGGATAGGATAACCGACACGCCAGACGTACCGCCAAAGGCAAAGTGATTGGGCGTCTTAAACAAGACGATGGCGAGTGCCGTTAAGATGAGGCCGCCGTTGAGGACGGCGAAGAAATGAAGAAAGCCCGGGTCCTTGCTACGCTTGGCGCCAGCCCGCTCACCGCGACGGATATCCTCCTCGGAAACCAAGTGCTCCAAAGGCTCCACAGGCGGCGTATGCCCTGTGGCGAGGCAACCGTCCGTTCCCTCCGCCGTGAAGGCGCCCTGCCTGCCGCTATCGTGCTCTTCCACCGCGCGCTCCATCGTCCGCCGAAACCATAGCGCCCTGATGGTAACGCGCCGGCGCGACGACGCAAGCGGAAACCAAGCACACTCAAGAAAACGGGCCGTCCCGTGCGCGCGGAACAGCCCGAAGAAGTACACGAGAGCCCGTCTTGCGCGGATGCGCAACTGGGCGGTCGAGCAAGCTTTAGAACGCCGGAAGAACATCCTCGCCGTAGTTCTCCTCAAGATACGCCTTAAAGTCATCCGAGGTCAGGACCTTGACGAGCGCCTTGACGGCCTTGGAATCCTCGTTGTTCTTCGCAACGCAGATGATATTGGCGTACTTCTCGACGGCAAGGGAATCGGAGGACTCGTGAGCCAGAGCGTCGGCCACGTGGTAGCCCGCCTCAATGGCGTAGTTGCCGTTGATGACCGCAAAATCCACCGAAGAGAGGGCGCGCGGAAGCGCAGCGGCCTCGAGTTCCTGGAACTTGAGGTTGTGCGGGTTGTCCTTAATGTCCTTCGGCGTGGCCTCGAGGTTCTCGGGATCGCTGAGGGCAATGAGGCCCAGGTCCTGCAGCAGGAGCAGCGCACGGCCCTCGTTGGTCGGGTCGTTGGGGACGGCGATGGTGGCACCGTCGGCGATGGCGTCGAGGTCGTTGGAGGTGCCGGCGTACACGGCGAAGGGCTCGTAGTGAATCAGCCCCGCGGAGACGAGGTCGGTACCGTTCTCGGCGTTGTAGTTCTCCAGGTAGGTGATGTGCTGGAAGTAGTTGGCGTCCACCGCGCCCGACGTGGTGTCCTTGTTGGGCTGGATGTAATCGGTGTACTCCTTCACCTTAAGCTCGATACCCTCCTTGGCAAGCAGCGGCGCGGCGAAGTCGTTGAGGATCTCGGCATGGGGAGCGGGGCTTGCAGCCACGGTGAGCGTGGTCGAGCCGGCGGCAGCGGAGCCCTCGGCAGCGGTGCCAGACCCGCCGCAGGCAGTCAGACCGCCCAAAGCGACAACGCCAAGGCCCGCGAAAGCGGAAGCGACAAGGGAGCGGCGGGAAATGGAGGTGTTGAAGTTCTTCATGATGGAATCCTTTCAGATGGAAAACACAGTTGGCGGGAGGGAATCGAGGGCCGTTGGTTCACCCCCCCATCCCTCACCTTCCGCGAAAGATACCTTTCGCGGAGGATTTGCGGATGAAACGCCCCTAAACTGACGCGAGAGTTAACTCTCGCGGAAGGACTGGGGCCAAAACGACTCGAAAGCGCCGCGAGAGTGCACTTTCGCGTCTTGTGCCGAGCAATACGCGGCGGCACGAGACCCATGCGCGCCGGCACGAGGACCCAACCTCGTGCCCACATCGTAGAGGGCGCGGGCAGGCGGTGCCAGATACACGAGGGCAACGCCTCGAAATCGACGAGCCAAAGCCCTTAGCAGCAAACCAACCTCTAGCGGTGGTCCACTTTGCGAGCAATGGCGTTGCAGACGGACTGGATGAGCTGGACGAGGACAACGAGCAGGACGACCGTGACGATCATGGCCTCATCCTCATAGCGGTAGTAACCGTAACGGATGGCAATGTCGCCCAGACCGCCCGCACCCACGGCACCGGCGATGGCGGTGTAGCCCAGTACGGCGATGAGCGTCACGGCGACGCCGCGCACGATGCTCGGCAGTGCCTCGGGCAGAAGCGCGGAGAACACGATACGCGGGACGGACGCGCCGCAGGCCTCAGCGGCCTCAACGGCGTCGCGGCTCACCTCGGCGAGCGACTGCTCGACCATGCGCGCCACGAACGGGGCGGTAGCGACCACCAGGGGCGGAATGACGCCCACTACGCCGGTGGAGGTGCCCACGAGTGCCTGCGTGGCGGGCATGAGGGCGATGAGCAAAATGATGAACGGTAGAGAGCGTCCGATGTTGACCACCCAGCCCAAAACCGCGTTGAGCGCGGGAACGGGGCGCAGACCGCCGGGGGCCGTGAGGTGCAAGATCACGCCGAGGACGGTGCCGATGACATAGGCCACCGCCGTGGATGCGAACACCATGACAAGCGTGTCGACGGTGCCCTGAATGAGCAGCGGAGCGAACTCCGCGAGGAAATTGTTAAGCATCCCAATCCACCTTTCCAAGCAATACGCGCGTGCCTCGGCACGAGGCGCGGCGAAGACCTCCGCCACGCTCCCCTGCTCCACCACGCGGCCGCGCTCGAGCACCGCGACGTTGTTGCAGATCTTCTCGACCACGTCCATGGAGTGGGTGATTACCACCAGGGTCACGCCGGTCTCGCGGTTGATGTCGCGCAGCAGCTTGAGGATGGTGTTCGTGCTGCTGGGATCGAGCGCGGAGGTCGCCTCGTCGCAGAGGATCACCTCGGGCTCGCAGGCGAGCGCGCGGGCGATGGCAACGCGCTGCTTCTGCCCGCCGGAGAGCTGGCTGGGATAGCTCTGCGCCTTCTCCGCAAGACCAACGCGGTCGAGCAGCTCGAGAGCACGGGCGCGGTTTGCCTCCGTCACCTTGCCGGTGGCGGCGAGGAACGGGAAGCAGACGTTGTCCAGCACGGTCTTTTGCGCCAGCAGGCCAAAGTTCTGGAAGATCATCGCCACGCGACGGCGATACGCGCGAAGCTCCTCGCCAGAAAGCGCGGTGACGTCACGGCCATCGACCTCGATGACGCCCGACGTGGGGCGCTCGAGCAGGTTGATGGTGCGAACGAGCGTCGACTTGCCGGCACCGCTCATACCGATGATGCCGAAGACGTCGCCGTCGGCGATCTCGAGATTGATGTCAGAGAGCGCCTCGCGCCCCCGTCATACGTTTTGTACACATGCTTGATGCTGATCACGAGGAAAACTCCGCTTGAAGATGGAATGGGACCTGTGGCCATCTCCCGCCGGAGACAACCTAGTGGAGGCGCCCGGTCTCTATCAGCACGCGGAAATCGCGCGGCATGACAAAGTGCCCGGGCGAGGGCATCTCCATGACCATCATCATGTTCGCGCTATGTCCAACAAACGTAATCATGGGGATGAGAGTAACAGGGTACCTTATATCGGGCAAGCTGGGAAACTACCATGTAACAAAAGGGACCCCGAAGGGCCCCTTTAATCGAAAGCAACGCATCTGCCCGAGTCCGCCCCTTACCTCGAAACGGCGAGGGCGCGGGCCCCATGAGACGCGGCAGTCCCTACTCGGCGTCCTCGGCGTGACGGCGACGGCTCGCCTCGTACTCCTCGCGCGTGACAACGTCCTCAATGCGCAGGTTGATGCCCGCGACCTCAAGGCCGGTCATGGCAGTGAGGCGCTCGGTCACGCGCTCCTTGACGTCCTCGAAGATGGCGGGGGCATAGCACCCGTACTCGATGATGACGGAAATGTTGACCACCACGCGGTTGTCGTCGGTCACCTCGATGGTAACGCCCTTGGAAAGGTTCTCCGCGCCGAAAGTCTCCTGGACGAGGTGCATGAGGTTGCCCTTCATGCCCAACACATGCGGGACCTCGCGCGTGGCCATGGCGACGATCTTCTCAATCACACCGTTGGAGTAGGTGAGAGAGTCCTCGGAGTCGTCGTCTTCTTCAGACTCGGCAAGAACCTCACCGATCTCGACGTCCTCGATGGCATCAGTCGCCTCAGCCGCGTCATCGGACGACACCCGTTCGACCGTCTCCACCGCGTCAGCGTCCTTGTTATCCAAAAACTCTTTACTGTCTGCCATGATTCGCTCCTATCCGCAAATCCCAAACTCACACGAACTGATCGTGCGTCTATTTACGCCCATCGAGTACGCGGCGTATGAAATTGACCGCCGCGTTGTCGCCATCGACCATTTGGCCAATGACCGTACCCACAAACACGAAGACCGCGATGACGATCGTGTCCCACAGGCCAATCACCAAGATGAGCACCGCCAGCACAAAGCCGATGATGCCGTACAGCGTGGCATGCGGATGGGCATTGGCATACGCCCATGCCGTACGACCGAGCCCTTCAAACAAGCCGATGGTCGCGCGTTGGAAATCACGACGAGAGGTATGCGCACCGCCTTGCGCGCCATCCCCACCCATGTGCGAGGAGCCCTTCTGAGCAGAGGCCTCGGCCGCATCTCGATCCGAAGGACCGGGGGTATCACCTGTCCCCCGCTCCCCAACGCCCTCAACATGGACCTCGAGTTGCTCGACTATCGCTTTTGGCACCTTGGGCGCATGGGAATTATCGCTCACCGGAGACCTCCTTCGTCACGGTCACGGTTTTACTCGGGAGAAAACGTACGTGCACACGCGCACCGGCCACTCCGAGCATCTTGTTACAGGCGTCTTGGACACGTTGCTGCACACGATGCGCAAGGCCCTCCGCATTGTGCTGCGTGAGCGCAATCGCCTCGATGCGAATGTCCACAGCGGATTTATCGCGGCCCACAACACGTGCGCGAACATCTTCGACCATCACATCGCGCTCCGCGGCAGCAGATCGCGCAATGGAAGCCAAAGCCTCAGTCGAAACCTCGATATCCGCGTTGCCCGCCAACCGCATGCACGTGGGCTCAGGGCGATCAACGAGCAGGTACATCAGGACGGCGATTAGATTCAGGGCGACAATGACCAGGCAGATGGCCATAGTCACGCGGCCGGACCCCGATGCGAGCATCGAGGCGAACCGCTCCGTATAGGGACCAAAGAGGGAGCCCGCGCATGCGCCGACCACCAATACACCGGCGATGAGATACAAAACCAGCCCGATTCTGCGTATTCGCCGCATGGCTCCTCCTCTCTCTTACACATCGCGGGCACCACGGCGCCCGCACACATTTCACCTTTTGTACCCCGATAGCCCGTAAAGCATCATGGCACGCTTCTCGATTATACGGCGAACACGCCGCTCTAGGGAAAAGCCGGGCCCGCCACATAGCGAACCCGGCTCAAACAAGCGACGACTTGCACGTCACGATGCGGCGCCTCGGGAACCCCGAACCTACTCTTCCTCGAGGGCAGCGATGACCTCGTCGGTCATATCCATGGTGGAGTAGACGTCCTGAACGTCGTCAAGCTCCTCGAGGCGGTCAATGAGACGCTGGACCTTCTTGGCATCAGTGCCAGAGACGGACGTAGGGTGGTGGGAACCATGGTGAGCTCGGCACCCTTGACCTCGATGCCCTGGGACTCAATGCCCTTCGAGACGGCCATGAGGTCACCGGCGGCGGTCCACACAACCCACTCCTCGCCGGCATCCTCGTAATCGTCGCCACCGGCCTCGGCAACGGCCATCATGAACTCCTCCTCATCGCCAGCAGCACCGTTGGCCATGAGGTTCTCCTTCTTATCGTTGGGGTCGACGATCTGCTTGGCAACGACGACCTGGCCCTTGCGCTCGAACTGGAACGACACGGAGCCGGAAGTGCCCAGGTTACCACCCGCGTGGGAGAACGCGGAGCGGACATCGGCGGCGGTGCGATTGCGGTTATCGGTCAGGCACTCGACATACACGGCGACGCCCGCGGGACCGTAGCCCTCGTACACGATGTTCTCGTACACGGCGGCGTCGGCACCGGAACCGAAGGCCTTGTCGATAGCGGCCTTGATCTTGTCCTTGGGCATGGACTGAGCCTTTGCCTTGGCGACGGCAGCGGCAAGGGAGGCGTTGTTGTCCGGGTTGGGATCGTTGCCCAGACGGGCCGCGACGGTGATGTTACGGCTCAACTTGGAGAACAGGGCGGAACGCTTGGCGTCCTGCGCACCCTTGCGGTGCTTGGTTGTGGCCCATTTAGAGTGTCCGGACATGTGATGCTCCTTCTATTTACCCGCTCTCGACACATGACTACGCGCCTCAAGCCATATAAACACACGCTCAGCATGATATACCGATTGCGGAGCATGCGAAAGGGGTTTACCACGAGCTTCACACGCGTGCCAAAGGGGGCACGCCCCCAAGGGCACGTTGGCACGCCCGCCGGCGCGTCACAACTCGTCCGCGTCCACGGCCTCGATTCCGAGCAGTTCGGCAGCAAGCATATCGTCTTCCAAAGCGGTCACGCTCCTGAGCTTGCGCTCAATTACGTTCGTGCGCGTGTTGATGATTCCGTCCACCGTCTTCCCGGCAGTCTCGATCTGCTTGAGCGCGCGGCGCAACTCCGCTTGATACTTGGGGAACTCCGCCTTGACGGCGCTTAGCACCTTTTGGATCTCGTCGGCGCGGCGTTGGAACGCGAACGTCTGATAGCTCAATTGCAGGCTATTGAGGATCACCGCCATGGTCGAGGGCCCTGCCACGTTCACCTGGTAGTCGCGCTGTAGGCATTCGATAAGCCCCGGCCGGTCGACAACCTCGGCATACAGGCCTTCGAACGGCAGGAACATGATGCCGAAGTTCGTCGTCTCGGGAACGCTCAGGTATTTGGCGGAAATGTCCTTCGCCTCAAGCTTGATGACCTGCTCGAGCGTGCGACGGGCGGCGGCGATTCCCTCGGCATCGCCCGCATCCATCGCATCGCGCAGGTGCTCGTAGGTGTCGCCGGGGAACTTTGAGTCAATGGGCAGCCAAATCGGCTCGCCCTCCTCAACCGGTAGTTTGACGGCGAACTCGACGCGATCTGCACTGCCCGGTTTGGTGGCGACATTCTCGGCATATTGGTCGGGCGCGAGAATCTCGGACAGAATCGCCGCCAACTGAACCTCTCCCAGCATGCCGCGCGTCTTGACGTTGGAGAGCACCCGTTTGAGGTCGCCCACGCCCGTCGCGATAGACTGCATGTCCCCCAATCCGCGGTACACCGCCTCGAGTTGATCGCTCACCTGTTTAAAAGAGGCGCCCAGGCGGTCATTGAGGGTCGTGGCGAGCTTCTCGTCCACCGTGACACGGATGGCCTCGAGCTTGCGCTCGTTATCACTGCGCATCGCACCGAGCTGCGCATCAACCGTCTCGCGCGTCTTTTCCAAATACTGAGTTGTCTCGCGGCGAACATCGTCCACCCTAACGCCCATCTGATCGAACGCGCGCGATTGCGCCTCGAAATGTTGCTGCTCGATTATCGACAGGCTCGACAACCTATCAAGCGCGGCATTCACGGCAGCGGAAACTTGAGACAGAGCGCTGCCTGCGGCGGTAAGGGTCTCATGCATCTGCTCTCGCTCGGCAATCGAGCGCTCTCTTTCTTCCCGATGCTCCATGTGCGCGCGGCGCAGGCGGACGCACGCGACGGTCGACCAGGCAGCAAGCACTGCCGCCATGACCGATGCGACCATCGTTATAAGCTCGATTCCCATTCCCTCAACCCCTTATCCGCTTTCGAATAACCTCATCTTAGCAGTCGCCATTCGTATCGCACCAAAGCCAAGGCGAGCCCCCGCACTACGCGATCGAGCAGATCCTATCAAATAAGGCAGCGAGAGCGTCCATGAGTTCCTCGGGAGTTGCACCATCCAAAATGCACGTCAACGCATATGAAGCGACGAAGACCGCAGCAACGAGAACGGGTACCGCCAAAGCCAACAACACCGCCCGCAAGACCCCCAAAAGTGCCCCGCGACGCATCCTCTTGACGTCGTATGCCCTCTCGGCAGCGTATGCCTCCGCAGCCGCAAGGCGTTGCACGCCCTCGCCCCCGGAAGCTGCGCGCTCGAACTCTCCAACGTCTACCTGCGGGAAGCGTTCCTTTCGCGCGGCGCGCCGTCCCTTTGTGCACGGGGCGTTTCCTCCACCGGATGCGGATGCCGGCACCTGCGTGCACGGCGCGTGTTTAAGAAAAAGGTCCATGCAAAAGCCCTCCTTATGGAGGCATGCATGGAACCGACTTCTCCAGAATTGCACTAAAAGTTCCGCCGTCAAGACCCGGATCGAGTTGAGGCTTGACGCGGGATGGTCACATGCGCCAAACGCGCATCTCCCGTTGTGGCCTGCCCTACCGGTCTTCGCGGCGCGACCTCAAACGGCTGAAGGCGGCTGCCGCCATGGACGCGACGCCCGCAGCGGACGCCATCACGCCATGAGCCGACGCGTCGCCCGTTCCGGGAAGGGTTTCGGGCTTACTGCCGAGGGAATTCTGAGGTGTCTCGTCGCCACTCTCATCCTTGGCGCCGTCATTATCGTCCTGGTTCCCGTCTTCATCGGGAGTCTCCTGGCCGCCGGAGCCATCGTTGCCGCCGTCGCCCTGGCTGTCGCCGTTGTTCCCGGCGTCTCCGTTATCGTTACCGTCACCTTGGTCGCCACCCTGGTTGTCGCCGTTGTTGCCGCCGGTATCGCCGCCGCCATTGCCGCCGTTGCCGTCGCCGCCATCGGGGTCAACGACATCGGGCACGATCTCAACGGGCGCTCCCTCGCCGGAAGTCACCGCACCTAAACCGGGCACACCCGTCACGCGCACGAAGGCATAATACGTCTCGCCGGGCGTCAAGCCGCTGAACACCGGATCGCTCGTCCAGGTGTTGAGGGGATTTCCCTGCACCTGCGGTCCCTCAGTAGCGTCGGCGACCGTCACCGCGTCAGGCGCTTGGTTCGTATCGCACAGGGCGTACTCCACGCGGGCTCCCAAGCCCTCTGCGCCCTCAACGCGGGCGTTCAGGCGAACCGAATCCTGCCCGAGCTTCTCAACATCTACGGAAACGCTGACGTCCGCCGGGGAGACCTCGATCATCACCGGAATGCTGAGCGTGCGCGCGGTAGCCTCGGTTCCCACAGCCCGATAGGCAACCTTGGCAGCCGCCCGGTGCGACCCCACCGCAAGCCCGGCTTTCGGCACCACCTGCCAGGATGCGTCCGTGCCGCCGGCGGGGATCGTAGTCGAGCCGGAACCGCGCAGCTCAAACGCGTCGGAATCGAGCGTCACGCCCTCGATCTGCACATCGACCTTGCTTGTGTTCTTCAACTCGAGAGCGATGGGGACGGGAGTCGCCTCACCCTCGCGCATCGAATCAAAGACCACCTCATCGGCTTCCAAGCCGGGCTCGTGGGCCTCCCACACATCGATGAGCGTCGCGCTGAAGTAGATGTCGTTCAGGTGCAACTTGACGTAGCGAGCCATCACTGGACCGTCGCTCAGCGTCAAACGGGTGCTCAGCGTGCTCTCCTGCCACCCGGGCACCTTCGTGCCACCCTTACCAAAGCGCTCGACTTCCTTAAAGGCCGAGGCATCCACCGGAACCCCGGCAGCAAGGCCCGTATCGGGCGCAACCGACACCGTCACCGCCATGCGATCCCACCGGGGAACGCCATTGGTGCCCAGGTTCTTGGGACGCCAGTAATCGACATCCGTGACGGCACGCTCATGTCCAAGGTCGAGCACGATCCAGGCATCGCTTGTCTTCTCGCGGCTCGTGATCCAGAACTCGTTGCCCGGTCCGTAGTAGCCATCGATCACGCGCTGGGCCATCGCCGCGCCATCGCGAGAGGAAGAATAGGAGTTGACCACCATCTCCTCATACGGAACGAAATTTGCATCGCGGTCGCCCGCGGTGAACGTGAACACGGCCGGGTTGGAGGCAGTGGTGGTTCCCCGCGCGGGCACGCGCAGCTCGACCGTGCGATTCCCCTTGTACGTCCGCTCAACATCCAGCGGCTCCCACGAACCGCCGTCCACGCGCATCTCGAGTCCATTGGGAACCTTGCCGTCAAAGAAATAGATGCGGTTCGCGCGGTCGTTCGCCTCGCACTTGAGCGAGGGAGCCTGACCCGCCACGATATCGATGCAGTTGATGACGCTCGCGCCGATGAGCTGGATCTGGATATCCGTCTCGGCGTTGATGGAGGCGATCTGATCGGCGGTTAAGACGACCTCGACCTGACCATCCGTCTGGTCGGACCATGTCTTGCCGCCGTCGAGGCTGAACCTCCACGGCACGCCTCCGCCGCGAAGGTGCTCACCCAGCGCGATCACACCCGCCTGATCGCCATCGAACGAGAAGGTCGCCACCACACCATCGGCCTCGCCCATGAGCATCTTGGCCACGCGCGCACAGGCATCGTGATTGACCGTCTGGCTCTTGTCGACCTTGGACGCGCGCTGGAGCGCATCGAGCCTGATGGCCTCCAAGGCGGCGAACTGCGAGCCGTCGGTGCGCTTGTTGATGTTTTTGATGAGGTCATGCATGGGCAGCGGGTAGAACTTGAGCTGCTCGGCGATCTCCTTGGCCAGTGCCTCCCATTCAGCGGCGGCGGCATCGCGCGCGCCGAGGAGCTCGATCTTTGCCCAAAGTGCATCGAAGTTGATGGGCTGCGCCCCGCGGGCGGCATCAATCGCCTGCTCGCGAACGGTGGAACCCTCATCGAGGCTCGCGGCGATCAGGCGCGTCTCGTAACTGCGGACGTACCCCACCCAATCGGAGAGGGCCTCCGTGGCATAGAGCGTGTACATACCTGCGAACTCGCCCGTAATGCCGCGCCCCCACCCGTTGAGCCAGTGGGCTGCAGACGGGCTCTTGCTCTTGCCCCATCCCGATACGTCGTTTTGGATGCGATACGTCGGCACCATCGTGCCGTTCGCATCGGCGCGCAGCTCATAGGTGAGCGTGGCGGCGTGGCCGGGCTGGCCCACCACGAACGAGGGCACGCCGACCATACCGTTGAGGTTGGCGAAGGTCTTGGCGAGGGCTCCGCACACGCCACCCTTCTCAAACACCATCCAGAGACGGTGGTACTTGGTCTTATCCTGTGTGGCACCCGGAACGGAAGAAACGTCGCCGCAACCGATGTGATAGAGGTCGTTCGCCTCGGCATTCGGGAAGTGCGCGTCCGTGTAGGAAAGCTGGTACTTCTCCTTCCAGCCGCCCTGCCAGACTTTGAGGGGCTTGCCGGGCGCACCGTTGGAGGACTTCATCTCCTCAACAGGGCCGTTGAACTCGGCATCGTTGTAAAAACGCACGTTGCTGTACCCGCCGTTGCTCGCATAACCACCGTCATACCAGATGTAGGAGTACGCGTTCAGGCGACTATCCTCAGTTTTGTCGTCAGTGGCGGAGAACTTGGCGAGCGAGTAATTCGCCAACCAGGGCAGCTCCGCATCGGTGATCTGGTTTTCGAAGACCAGGCGCATGCTCTCGACCGGCAACGCGTCGAACAGGTCCTTCTTAAAGCGATAGCGCTCATCGGAGCGGAATGTCTTGATGGTGTAGTAGCGCACGAGCGGGTCGGACACAAACCCCGGATCGCCCGTCCACAGGCGCGCACGACCAGAGACATCGAGGGATGCCGCAACCATCATGCGCAGGTACACATCCGCATCGGCACCCGGTGCCGTAAGGTCGGCGGCGTTCGTCTTGCGCAGGCGCATGAAGATGCCGAGCGACTTGATGTAGTCGGCGTGGGTCGCTACGTTGTTCTTGGCGTTGGTCCACACCTCGCCGCCCGTGACGTAATAGCGCAGCGCCGCGAGGTCACCCATGAACCAATCGAGGAACTCGCTTGCATCGGTTGAAGAGGCCCGTAATTCGCTCAGCTGCTCATATCCGGCACGACGCACCAGCTCTCGCTGAAGAATCAGGCGCTCCGAGGCCTCGTCGAGCGTTCCGGCAGCAGCACGGGCGACAAGGTCCTGTTTTTCGACAAGCGAGCGAATCTGCGCATCGTACGATTCGAGCGTTTGAATGGCACCACCCTGGGGAGCCGCATGGGCAATTGAGGGGACAGCGATACCAGCGGTTGAAACCGTTGCGGTCGCGATCATCGCAGCCATGAGCACCGTCTTGGTGGAGCGGCCAACGGGGTTGAGTGCGGCTCGGACACGTGAGTCAACAAGACCCATGTCCTCGTAGCGAGCGGGGTTGGTCACAATGGGCTCCCTATGAGATGTAGTACGTTTGAAGTGCCAGTCCATCGTACCGAATAATCACGCTTGAGGGAATGCCCCTTGAGCCGACACATTTCTTAAGCAAAGATAAGGCGGTGCGCCGAAGATCTCCTCTCCGGCGCACCGCCAAACCACGCGTATATGCGCTGCGGTCTAGTAGTTAACGACCTGCTCCTCGAAGTAGGACTGCGGATGAGCGCAGACGGGGCACATCTCGGGGGCGGTGGGGCCCACGTGCAGGTGACCGCAGTTGAGGCACTTCCACACCTTCACGCCCTCGCGGGTGAAGACCTCGCCCTTCTCAACGCGCTCGGCAAGCTTGTTGTAGCGCTCCTCGTGAGCCTTCTCGACGGCACCGACACCGCGGAACTTGGCGGCGATAGCGGTGAAGCCCTCCTCGTCGGCGGTCTTGGCAAACTCGTCGTACATGGTCGTCCACTCGTAATTCTCACCGGCAGCAGCATCGCGCAGGTTATCGAGGGTGCCGGGGACTTCGCCTCCATGCAGCTCCTTGAACCAGAGCTTGGCATGCTCGGACTCATTCAGAGCGGTCTCCATGAAGATGTTGGAGATCTGAACGAAGCCGTCCTTCTTGGCCCTGGAAGCGTAGTAGCGGTACTTGGTGTGGGCCTGAGACTCGCCCGCAAAAGCGGCCTCGAGGTTCTTCTTGGTCTGGGAATTCTCGAAATCCATGAATACCTCCTAGGTGGCGTAGGAATCGAAAGGCGCGTCGATGCGCCACATCGAGCGGAACCCCAACGGGACCGCCTGCAAAGACGCCCGTAAATCTCTTGTACCCCACTCGCGCCCGCTCTTGCAAAAGCTCGCTCGATCGCCCTAGACGATCACCCACGCCCCTTCACACTCCCGGCAAAATCCCTCGCGGGCGAGATCGGTCAATATGGATTCGACGAGCTCCCCTCAACGGGCGGACGTCCGGCAGTGCGCTCGACGTCGTTGAGGGCGGCATGCAGCGAAGCGGTGCTCGCCCGCTCGCCACGCGCCTGGGCATCCAACAACTGGCGCACGATTTCCGCCCGCTTCTGACGGCGTGAGCCTTCAAATCGCGATTGGCGCGTATATGCCTTGGCACGACGCGAGGGGTTGGGAACGGTCTTCTTGAGATACGCACCATAGTCGAGCATGGCATAGTACCAGGTGCGCGGCGTGTCATCGGGATCCTGGGGCATAGCGAAGGGGTCCGCGGACCTCGCGTCGGCAGCCATCAAGCGCCCGGTTTCTGGCCAGCGAAGCAATCCGCTTCCGCCCCGCACGATGCGGGAGCTGCGGGACATGTCGCCTCCGCCAGCGGCACAAGTTCCCTATCGGGCACGCCCGGCACATCGGGGAACAGGTGGTGTAGAAGAACGGTGCGCACATTCGTCTCCAGGTAGACCCCTGGCAAGTCAAACGCAAAGGATCGGATGCCCTGCGCAGTCGCCGGGCCGATCCCCGGCAAGGCGATGAGCTCCTTCGTACCCGCGGGAAACACCCCATCGTACCCGCGAACGATCTCCTCAGCAGCCGCCTTGAGCGCCAGAGCGCGACGATTGTACCCCATACCCTGCCAAGCCGCGAGAACCTCAGCAGTACCGGCCTCTGCCAGCGCGAAGACGCTCGGGAACGCATCGAGCCATTCCGCCCACCGCGTCTCCACGCGGGCGACCTGCGTCTGCTGAAGCATGACCTCCGAAAGCCAGATCTTATACGGGTCGCGCGTGCGACGCCACGGAAGGTCTCGATACAAACGAACCCCTTCCGTGCGAACCAGCGTGCGGAAGGGGTCCATGTTCATCTTGAGCTCCTTAGAGGATCATGCGGCTACACGCACGAGCACCCCCTGGAGCACCCGGCGTACTCGGGAAAACGCGAGCGATCGGCGAACTTGGGGTCGACCGCGGGATGCTGCCGTCGATTGACGACGTCATCGAGCGTAACGGAGTCCAGATAATTGCGAAGCAGCTCCTGGGCTCCTATCCACAGGGGATGATAGCAGCATTCATCCATGCGAGGGCATATCCCGTCCTCCGCCGTGCAATCGTTCATGACGAGCGGGCCCTGGACCGCCTCGACGATCTGACGAATCGTCACATCTTTGGGGTCGACTTTAAGCCGCATGCCGCCGCGGACACCGCGCAGGCTCTCGATAATCCCCGCCTGCACCAGACCGTGCTGAATGGAGCGGGCAAAAGAATACGGCACATCCACCGTCTCGGCGGCCGTACGCACGGACAGAAGGCTATCCTCGCCTTCCGCCAACATGGAAAGCATGCGCAGGGCATAGTCGGTCTTGCGGGAGATGTCCATCTCTTCTCCTTGCGAGTAAACGAAATCTATTCGAGACGTTATGCGTGGTTGGCAAATAAACTCGTGGTCGAGCATAATGCGCCATTCGGCACCGATACTGACATTGTACTAATATAGCGTGTTTGATGCATTTGGAGAAAGGTCTGTACTGCCCCTCCTCGCGCAGATTCATCGCTTCACAACTCTACCACAAACGCAAAAAGCCCCGTCTTGCGACGAGGCTTTGATTGCGATGGCGGGAAGTACGGGGCTCGAACCCGCGACCTCCGACGTGACAGGCCGGCGCTCTAACCAAACTGAGCTAACTCCCCAGGCGGCAATTCGCGTGTGCTCCTTGCTGCGGGGATTAGTATACACAGACTTCAACTTCACACGCAAGAACTTTTTTCAAAAAAGTTATAAGTCGATGATCTCGGCAGATAGCACGCGGCCGTCCTCGACCATAAGCCGTGCGATGGAGGCCTCCCGTCTGCCACGCGGCAGCGATGCCGACCCGGGATTGATCACCAGACACCCATGCACCCGGTCGATGCGCGGCCGATGCGTATGACCGCACACCACAACGTTCGAGCTCGCCAACGGCAGGTCCTCGGCGTAGTGCGCCACCGAAAACCGAACCCCCTCGTACGTGAACTCGTTCACACGCGGCACATCGGGGCCGTAGTTGTAGTAACCATCGTTGTTGCCCAAAACCGCGCGCAGAACGGGAACGCTCACCTCGAGCTCCGCGTAGTTGCTCTCGGATGTGATATCGCCGGCGTGGATAAGCAAGTCGCATCCCTCGATGGCGCGCAGCAGCTCCGGAGCGAGGTAGCCATGGGTATCGGAGATGATGTCGACACGCCGCTCCATTACAGGTTCAACGCCTTCTTGAGCGGCACCACGCGCGGCGGCTCACCGGAATGCGCTCGTCAACGCCGTTCACGCCGAGCTGGATGGCGCCCGAGGGCACCGTCTCGACGTCCTCGACATTGGCGAGGTTGACGATGTAGCGACGATGGACGCGGAAGAATCCGAACTCCCCGAGCTTGGACTCGAACTGTGCGAGCGATGTCGTGGACAGATAACGGTCGTCTTCGGTGAAAATGCAGGAGTAGTCGTCCTTCGCCATGATGAAACGGATCTGGTCGACCGGAATGAGCACCTTGCGGCCGCCCTTTTCCACCGGGATGCGCTCGATATTGGTGGGCTTGGCGGAAGTGGGCTCCGCAGTGGCGACGGGCTTGGCACGGGCAATGACCTTCTCGATCGCACGATCGAGGCGGGCCTCCTCCACGGGCTTCATGAGATAGTCGACGGCATCCACATCGAACGCCTCGACGGCATGATCGCTGTACGCGGTCACGAACACGATCGCCGGCGGGTTCTTGAGCTTGTAGAGCGCCTCGGCAAGCTGGAGTCCCGAAGCCCCGGGCATGGAGATGTCAAGGAAGACCACATCGACACGCGCCTCCATGAGCATCTCAATGGCGGAGCGGACGCTCGACGCCTCGATAATGGAGCCGATCTTGCCCGTCTGCTCGAGCAAGAACCGCAGCTCGGAACGAGCGGGTGCCTCATCGTCAACGATCATCGCACGTAGCATACCTATCGATAACCTTTCATACTGTGAGTGAGACCCGGCGAGAAGCGCCGTCCGTACGGTCCGCTCCTATTCTACCCTTCGTCATACATACTACCCTCAAGATCGAGGTGAAGGGAAATCGTGGTGCCCTCCCCCGGAGTCGACTCCACGCTTGTACGCGATTTGGGACCGTAGAAACGCTTGATGCGCTCGGAGATGTTGTGCATGGCCACGCCGGCTCCACCGCCCTGTGGTGCATTGGGGTCCGGCGCCGACAAGGATCGGTCGAACAAGCGCATGGCCGTCTGCTCGTCCATGCCCACACCGTCGTCGGACACGAGAATCGACACGGCACTCTCCCCCGCCCGCTCGACCGCGATGCGGATCGTAAGGGGACCCTCGTCCGGCATGGCATGGCGCACGGCGTTCTCGACCAGCGGCTGGATCACGAATGCGGGGATGAGGACATCCTCGGCGTCCTCGTCCACATCGACTTCGACCAAAACGCGGTCCTCGCCAAATCGCGCCTTCTCAAACTTGAGATACCGCAGCGTTTGAGCGATTTCGCGTTTGACCGCAATCAGCTGACCGGAGTTCTCGAGAGTTGCGCGGTAGAACTGGGAGAACTCGCGGAGCAACTCGCGTGCCCGTAACGGCTCGGTGCGCGTGAGCGACGCGATGGTGTTGAGCGTGTTGAACAGGAAGTGCGGGTTAATCTGGGCTTGGAGGGCGCGAACCTCCGCGCGCGCGGTGAGCTCTGCCTGGCGCTCAAGCTCAGATACGGTAAGCTGCGTGGAGAGCAGCTCGGCAAAGCCAGAGGCGAGGGCGTACTGCGTGCGATTGACGTGCCGTGGCGAACGGTAATAGAACTTGAGGGCTCCCACGGCACGTCCGCGGATCTTGAGCGGTGCGATGATACCCGCGGGGATGCTGCGCCTGCTCCCGCGCTCGCCGCGGACGTCCATGTCGCTCGTGAACGACTGCACGATGCCGTGCTCGATGACATAGCGCGTCGTGGGCGTGTGAATCGGGGAGCCCGCAGGGAAGTCATCGGCGAGCTCGCCCACGCACGAAAGCACCTTCTCTCGGTCAGTGACCGCGATGGTCATGGCGCGCGTCTCGGGTAACAGACGGCGGCATATCTCCTCGGCGCTCTCGCGCGTAAGACCGCCCGTAATGTCCTCAAGCATGCCCGAAGCAACGGCGAGCGTTTGCTCCGTGTACTGCGAGCGCAGGGTATCGGGGCTAAAGAACACATAGATGAACGCAAGCGTAAAGCACACGAGCAGGACGAGCGCGGCAACGGTGGTGACCGTCTCCACACCGTTGAGGATTGCATAACCAAAGAACCCGACCATGCTGAACACCACGAGGGCGGCGAGCAGCCTGAGCGCCTCGTTCGCGTCGAGCATTCCCGCTCGATAGCTGCCCTGGGTCATTCCCTCAAGGCTCTGTGGGCACCGGGAGCCCTCGTGCTCCGGCGATGTATTCTCGGTCATCAACGCTCCAAAAGGGCGACCAGGCGCTCGTCACCCGCGAGCCCGCCCATAATACTCGGCCAAAAACTGACGAATCTGAGGTAATCGGTCTCATGGGCAGCCGCGTATTCGCGCGCATCCTCAATCCCACGGCGATAGATATGCCAATAGCCCCGGTGCTCGCAGGTGAAAATAGAACGGATGAGCGCGGTTTTGCGCACGCGTTCATCTAGACCTCCCGAAATCCACGGACCGGGATACGGCATGAGCGAGGCGGCGGTCACCGAGTTGATATCGGGACGGCGCGAGGCGCTCGCGAGCTTGGCGCGCTCGTAATACCAGCGATAAACGTTTTGCATGAAGCGCGGGGATTCTTCCACCTGGCTCGGCGGCAAGTGCTTGACCACCCAAGCATTGTCGAACCACACATCCATTCCCAGCAAGCGCATGTTGAACAGATAGTCCAAATCCTCGCCGCGCGTGATATAGGGATCGAACGCCACGCGTTTGAACGCACGCGCGTGGATGGCAAAGCAACCGCCGCAGACGTAGTTGGAGCGCGAGATGCGCGTCCCCGCAAGGCGCGCTCCATCCAGCGGTTGAACTCGATACGCTTGGTCCACCACCGATAGGTGATTCCGTTTTTCTTGCCGGTGTCGGCCAGGGGAGAGCCAGCCTTGTTGTAAAAAAAGCCGCTCTTGGCCAGGATGGGCAGACGCTGACGCGTCTCGTGCCCCAACCCGTACAGGGCCTTGTCCATAAAGTCGGGCGCCAGAACCACTTCGTCGTCGTCCAAGAACACCACCACGTCGTGGCCGAGAATGGCCGCGCAGGCAAGACCCATGTTGCGTATGGCACCGTACCCTCGCAGCGAGACAGTCTCTCCGCGCACATTGGGGGCTATCTGGCTCACTCGATCCATGATGAACGATGCCTCGCGATTGGTGACGAGGGTCACGTCGACCGTAGGGTGCTCATCGATGATGTCCCGTACGCGATGCGCGATGCGCTCGGTCTCCTGCTGAGGACATACCAGCAGCACGATGACGCGCGGAAGATGACGGACCTGCTCGAGAGAAGCCAAGCAGCGATCAAGTTCGGGGCGGGAGGCCGACAGGTCCGACGAATGGTCGTACGCCCCCGGCGACTTGAGCTCGGCGGGTCCGCCCGCCCAGTAACTCGGAATGACGATTGTCGGATTCATGCAGCCCCCTCCCCGGAAACTCACGGGAGGACATCTGCGCACCGCGCAGTTGGTGAGGGAACGCGACGCCTCTTCCGCATCTATTACCTAGTTGTACCCACCTGAGCAAGTTCGCGCTTGATGAACGGTGTTTTTGCCAGAGAGCGCGAGAGCGGGTACCCCAACACGTACATGATAACCGCTTCGCCCAAGCCGGTGGTCACCAACCCGAAGGCATACATGAACGGATAGGCGCCATCAAGCGAGATGGACGTGAACGGAATAGTATAGAAGCCGATTCCCTGCAGGAGCAACGGCAGGTACGCGGGGACTATCAGCGCATTCGCGAGCACGGGGCCGACAAGCGCAATGAGCGGGCGCTCACGCATTTTCCAGGTGAACAGCGCACCGGCGAACGTGGCAAGTGAGCCGAACACCACATCGAGCATGCCGAGCATGCCAGTCCCCGAGAGCGCGATGTTGGCAACGTTGGCGATGATGCAGCCCAGGGTGAGCCCGGGAACCGCCGCGGGGGTAAAAAGCGCCAACACGCACAGCGCCTCACTCACGCGGAACTGCACGGGACCCCATGCGAGGCTCCCCAAGAACATCATGGTGATCAGCGTGCACGCTGCATACGCGGCGGCGATCATCCCCACGCGCGCAATATGATGCGGATCACGCGACCATCCCGCGCCCGCGACCTTTTCCCGTGCGGAGGCCGCCGTTTTAGAAACCTGTTGTTTTGTGCCCATGTTCTCCACCTTCTACAAAATCGGAGGGCTTTACTGACGCCAGCAAAACCCTCCGTAAGGTGGTACGTGTTCGCCCGGGCGGCCGGTGCGTGAGATGCGTGCCGCGGGATACAGGCCGGACGTCTTATGCGCGCGCCGCCTGCATTCGGGAGAGCTTTACTAGCATGACCAAGCCCACAACCAGCAAGATCCCGATGGAAAGCACTCCTAAAGAAGGATCATGCGTGAGCGAGGTCACGACAGATACTAGCAGAGTTCCCATAACAGAAGCGTACCGACCAAAGATATCAAAGAAGCCGTAATACTCGTTGGAACGCTCCTTGGGGATGATCTTTCCAAAATAGCTGCGCGAGAGTGCCTGGACGCCGCCCTGGAACATGCCGACCAAGATGGCGAGGATCCAAAATTCCACGGCCGTCTTGAGGAAGAACGCGGCGAACAACACGATGCCCACGTAAGCGGCGACCGCGACGATGATCATCTGCAACGTGCCCACACGTCCGGCGAGCTTGCCGTAGATGATGGCGGATGGAAATGCCACGAATTGCGTGACGAGCAGCGCGAGCACGAGCTGGGTGGAATCGATGCCGAGCGCAGCTCCGTAACTGGTGGCCATGGAGATGACCGTATGAACGCCGTCGATGTAGAAGAAGAACGCGACCATGAAGACGAGCAGCACGCGATCGTGCGCAATGCGGCGCATGGTGGTGAGCAGGCCCTTGAAGGTGAGGGCGATATTGTGTAGAACGCCCGCCGCGCCGCCCTCGCGCTCCTTGCCAAAACGCTGCTTATATGTACGCAGCAGCGGAATGGTGAAGGCAAGCCACCACGCACCCGTGATGAGGAACGTCAAACGCGTGCAGGTGAGGGTATCGAGGCCAAGGATGCTCGGCCCGCCAAAGATGAGGGCAATGCATAGGATAAACGGGACGGTGGAGCCCACATAGCCCCACGCATAGCCGGAACTCGAGACGGAGTCCATGCGCTCATCGGTGGTAACGTCGGTGAGCATGGCGTCGTAGAACGTCATGGATGAGTTGAGGCCGATGGTGCACAGCACGTACACCACCAGGAACACCGCCGCGCTCATGGGGATGGCCTGGGCGAGGCACAACACCAAACCCGTAAGGAAGAAGCCCGTGAAGAACTTGATCTTGTTGCCCGCGTAGTCGGCAAGGGAGCCGAGAATGGGCATAAGCAGCGCAACCACAAGCGAGGCGATGGTCTGCGCATTCGCCCAAGCAGTCACCAACTCGGCTGGATGCGCGCCCGTGTTGATGGCGTTGAAGTAGATGGGCACGACCGAGGTGTTCAGCAACACAAGGGCCGAATTGCCCACGTCATACATGACCCAGTTGCGCTCGAGCTTGGTGTATTTGAGTGCCATGGCGGTAACTCCCCGTTTCCCCCGCCACGATTGCGCGCGGGGTCTCAACACATAGATAAGTGCATGATACGGCAGCACGCGTGTCGCTCAGGTCAGGATTCCGCCAAGTGCCGGTAAAGAGCTCGTAGCGGTCCAGACCAGCAAACTGGGTACGGCGACTACACATATCGGAATTTTGCAGGTTTTGACCGTTAATATTATCGTATTTTGCAGATCGCCCAGCTAGATACTGCAATTTTCAGAGCATAGAGGCCGTTGCGAAACCCTGCTGAACACTCGCTCCATGAACGCCAGGACGCCGGCGGCGAAGTAGTTGGGCTCGTAGGCTTCGGGGGTCGACTTGTTGTTCTTAATCACGACGTTGACCTTTGCGAGTTTGGAGACGGGGGTGTCGTGGCTCGCCGTTATGGCGATGATGTCGAACCCGCCGCTCGCCGCCTTGAGGCAGGTTGGCAGCAGGGACATGCCGCTTTCGTTGACCACGATGAGGACGCCCGCGGCAGCAGGCTGCGTCGCAATGTCAGGACCAACAATCCCGGTGCCACCCTTCAGCACGCGCATTGACGGTGCTGCCGCAGCATCATCCTTATCCAGAAACCTCTTAGACATCTTTTCCGGATACGGTGATAGTGCCTCAACCACACCGGGTCCATACGGCATTGCGTGAAAACCCACTTCACACATCCGTAACAGGCCTATCTGGATGAATACTTCCGCATCGCCAATCGCGTCAATCAATACGGGACGATCCCGATTGACGGATAGGACCGATGCCACAAGCTGAACACTATCGGAAAGTGCATCCTCACGTTGAAACGAGGAGAAGTACCTAACGAGTTGCGTAGTGAAATCAATCCAGCCATGATAGCCAAGCGTATCAGCGACGTGTGCGACGCTCGAACGCGGCACGCCAGTCATGCGCGCAACAGCGGCGATGGTCGGTCGCTCTCCCCTCTTGGCAAAGTCCCGCACGGCCGCATACACGATCCGCTCGTTATCCTGCAGCATTACAGCCCCTTTGAAATGCGCGCGAGAGCCATCTCGAACACCATAAGAACGCGCGTCATGTATAGATCCCCGCCCGCATCATCCCGACTATCAATCGCGATGCAAAGATCAGCCTGCACTCGTGTCGACTTTTCCGGGTCGTCGGAAAACGCCACGATTGAGAATCCCGCATCGCGCGCGGCGCGCAGCATCCCCTCGCCGTACCCGGAGGTCTGGCCCCAATTCGCTCGCCCCGGCAGCTCTCGGTGGAAGAAGAATATCGCCGTCCCCGGGTCGAGGGCATGGTGCTCGACCATGAGGTAGTCATAGGACGCACTCGCGAAGATCCCGAACATGGCGAGCTTGCGGCACATGTACGACGAGAGCGGCGCCCCGATGCGATGGTCGCCGGAGAACAGGATGCTGTGCTTGTCCCGGCAGGACCAGAGCAGGCGGGAGAGCCGGTCGACCTGGTCATCTACATCACCTGAGACGGGTCTGCGGGGAAGAAGGCCGCCTGCGCTCTGGGCGTTCAGGCGGATGTTGTACGTCAGATCGCCGAATCCGCCGTATCCCAGCTTTTGAACCGCCTTGACCACGGTGCTCTTCGCAACATGACACTCCTCGGCGAGCTCGGTGAGGGAAATCTCCTCGTTGCAGGAGATATGCTGCGTGAGCAATTGGATGATGTCACGCTCAAGCGGCGTCAACCCGACCATGTGCCCTGCCCCTTCGACTGCGGTGTGCCCCCGGCGCCCCGAATTACCCATATGACTATGCGGTAAGTGCGGCACCCACGAAGAACTGTACCGTAAAGAGCGCGAGGGAGAGGACGGCGCCGGAAAGCGGCGCTGCCCTGAACACAGGCGCGGACTTGCGGATCTTGAAGAACAGCCACAGGACGATGCCCGCGAGAGGGTACCAGATGCCTGCCGCGATCTCCAGGGCGATCCCCACCTTGCGCCTGGGCGCCAGACATTCGTATTGGTTCCAAAGGTCGCGCACCTTGTTCATTGCAGATTCCCCTCTTTGGGACGGCGCCCACCGGACAAAAAGGCGCGAGGCCGCCCCCATCGACTCCGTGCCGTGTCGAGGGGAACGCGACCCCGCGCCCTCATGAGCTAGTTCAGCTCGGGCCAGTAACCCTTGTTGGCCTCGATGTAGTCGTCGAGAAGGGCTCGGGCGCGATCGGTGTCGCCCACCAGGCGGTTGAGGGTCAACGCGTCGAGGGCCTTGCGGTAGCTGCCCTCCAGACACGCGTCCACCGTGAGCTTCTCGTAGGCGAACTGGTTCTCGAGCAAGCCCTTCTGAAAGGTCGGGATCTCGCCGACGTTAAGGGGCTCCACGCCGTTCGCGCCGATCATGCAGGGAACCTCGACCATGGCACTCTCGGAGAAGTTGGGGATGATGCCCGTGTTCTCGGTCATGCACAGGAACACGTCATGCGTGTTGTGCGAGATGGCGTAGGCCAGGTCGGCGATGTAGGAGGCGTGGTCGTCGTCCTTGAGGCTCTCGATGGTGAAGGCGTGCTTGGTGCCCTCGAGCTTGCCGTTGGCGATGACCTCCTCGACCATCTCGAAGATCTGCTTCTCGTGGCCCTCCATGCACTCGTCGGCACGGGTGTGGTTGGGGTCCTCGTGGGCGAGCATGTGATCGCGGTACAGGTAGTACTGCAGGTAGGTGTTGGGCATCATGCCGTCGGAGCACTCGCGGACCATCTTGCGCATGAAGTGGAAGGTGGCGGACCAACTGGGATCGATGTCGGAGAAGGCGTCCTCGGGCAGGTCCTCGGAGAAGATCTCGCGCAGGCGAGGCAGGTAATCCTCGCCAGTCTTCTTGTCGAGGATCGCGGTGAACCAGCCGTAGTGGTTAAGACCGAAGTAGCGGGCCTCGATGGAGTTGCGGGGGACGCCGAGCTCATCCGCGTACTGGTTCATGATGCCGACCGGCATGTCACAGATGTTGATGATGCGCTTGTCTCCGGGGAAGACTCGCTTGGTGGCCTCGGCGACGATCGCGGCGGGGTTGGAGTAGTTGAGGACCCAGGCCTCGGGCGAGTACTTGCGGATGTCCTTGATGATGTCGCAGACGGCGGGGATGGAGCGCATGCCGTAGGCGAAGCCGCCGGCTCCGCAGGTCTCCTGGCCGATGCAACCATGCTTGAGGGCGATGTGCTCATCGGAGGCGCGCATCTTCAGGCGGCCGGCGCGGATCTGCATGAAGGCGAAATCGATGCCGGTGAAGGCGGTCTCGGGATCGGTGGTGTCCACGACCTCGCATTCGGGGTAGTACTCGCTCATCAAGATACGGCCGTACTCGCCGATCTTGGCGTTGCGCTCGTACTCGTTATCGTACAGGACGACCTTGGACAGCGGAAAGCGATCCTTCTCGGCGACCAGCATCTTGAGGATGCCGGGGGTGTAACGGGAACCGCCGCCGACGATGGTGACGACAAACTGCTCTTTGCTCATGGTCTTTCTTCTCCTTGTAAGTTCTGACCTATGCCTTGGGACGGGGCGCGATGGCACGCGCCCTTGTATCACGCGTCCGTTCAGATTCGGGCGCGCGCCCCATGATTACCGTGGGTGGAGCGCCGGGTGCGGGCGCAGAGGGCTGCGCACCCGGCCGGAAACTCGGCGATTGGGACTACTCGTCCTTGATGCCGAGGGCGGCCTTCACGGCCTCAGTCACGTCCTGGACCTTCAGACCGATGACGATCTGGATGTTGTTCGGACCGCCGTGGACGATGCCGGAGTTCTTGTACTCGTTGATCTTGTCCTCGTCGACGAGGGACATGTCCTCCACGTCGACGCGCAGACGGGTGAAGCAATTCATGACGATCTTGATGTTCGCCGCACCGCCGAGGCCATCGATGATGACCTGGACGCTCTCAGGGGAGATGCCCGAGGCGAGGGCCGCACTCGAAGGGTCATCGGCCTCGTCGAGAAGCTCGTCATCGTCCTCGCGACCCGGGGTAACCAGATTGAGCTTGAGGATGAGGAAACGGAAGACGAGGAACCAGGCGACGATCGCCACGGCACCGACGGGAATCACCATGAACACTGAGACAGCTCGGCGGGAAGGGCGATGAGACCGGGAACGGTCTCGATGAAGCCCGTGAGAAGCGCACGGAAGCCCGAGGCGAACAGGATGCACTGGAACAGGCCGTCGAGGGCGGCGTTGACCACGAACAGGATCGGAGACGCCCAGAGGTACATGAACTCGAAGGGCTCGGTGATGCCCGCGAGGATGGCGACGAGCGCCGCGGGAACGAGCATGGCACGCACCTGGGCACGATGCTGGGGCTTGGCAACCGAGATGAAGGCGAGGACCGTACCGACGGTGCCGAACCACTTGCCGAAACCGAGGAGGCTGAAGCGGATGGACGGGTCCATAGCGGTAATTGCGGAGGCGTTGCCGAGCTCGGCCATGAAGATGTTGTAGGAGCCCGCGTAGGCCTCACCGGCTATCTGCGCAGTGCCGCCCACGGCGGAGTACATGAAGGGCATCCACAGCAGGTGATGCATGCCGGTGGGAATCAGGAGCTTGTTCAGGAAGCCGTAGACGAACTGGCCGGCGTATCCGGTACCGTACATGAAATCCTGCAGGCCGTTGATCCAGCCGTTGACAACCGGCCACACGTAGCACATCACGACGCCGAGGACGCCGGCGATGAAGATAGCGATGAGGAAGACGAACTTGGTGCCACCGTAGGTGCTGAAGACTTCCGGGAACTTGGTGTCGCAGAACTTGTTGAACACCCAGCCGTTGAGGCAGCCGAGGATGATGCCGATGAAGACGCCCATGTCGACGACCTGGATACCCAGGACGACGCCCTGACCGGTGCCATACAGGCCGCCGGCGGGATCGATGAGCATGTTGTTGTTGGTGAGCCAGGCGTTGTTAGCATACAGGAAGACCAAGAAGGTCGAGGCGGCGATGACCGCCGCGTCGCCGGCGCGTTTCTTGGCGAGAGCGCAGGTGAGGCCGATGCAGAAGATCAGGCCGAGGTTGCCGACCACGCCGGAGTTGACACAGGTGTAGATGAGCTGGCCGAGCATAACCACAGGCGCGGGCATGCCCTCCATCTTGAGGATAACGCTCACCGCCAGCAAGATACCGGCGACCGCGAGGAACATGACGGGCTTGATGATGGCGCCGGAGAAGCGCTTCATCGCACCTTGAATGTCGAGGTTCATCCCATTCCCTCCCGAAATCTATATGGGAACTGACCATATGCGAAGAGGCGATTCTTCGCGTGCTGCAGCTGGTTGCAGGATACGGGAGATTACGAAATACCAAGGGGCTTTAAGGAATGGCGTGTACGGTTCCACAGAAATGGAAATCTTGTCCAACAAGATTGCCGCTCACCGAAGTTTTTCCGCCGTTCGCGCCCTTGCGCTAGACGAAGGCGCGAACGATATTACTCGGCAGGCGCAAACTGACTGCTGTAGAGCTCGGCGTAGAAACCTCCGGCGACGAGCAGTTCGTCGTGCGTGCCACGTTCCACGATGTGGCCATCGCGCATCACGAGAATGCAATCGGCGTTGCGGATGGTGCTCAGGCGATGCGCCACCACGAAGCTCGTACGCTCCTGCATAAGCTCGTCGAATGCCGCCTGGACCTGCATTTCGGTTCGGGTGTCGATGCTGCTGGTGGCTTCATCGAGCAAGAGGATGGCGGGGTCGGAGAGCATGACGCGCGCGATGCAGAGCAGCTGGCGCTGACCTTGCGATAGCGACCCGCCGTTCTCGGGCAGCACCGTGTCGTAGCCGTCGGGCAGAGCTCGAACGAACGCATCGGCGCGGGCGCGGCGTGCGGCCTCCTCCACCTGCTCGCGTGTGGCGTCCGGCCGGCCGTACGAAATATTGTCGCGTACGGTACCCTCGAACAACCAGCTCTCCTGCAACACCATGCCGAACATGCGCCGCAGGTCCGCCCTGGAATACGAGGCAATGGGCCTATCGTCAACGAGAATCTCGCCCGAATCGGTATCGTAAAAACGCAGCAACAGATTGATGAGCGTTGTCTTGCCACAACCCGTGGGGCCCACAAGTGCCATACGCATACCCGGGCGCGCGTGCATGCAGATGTCCTGGAGTAGCGGGTGGTCGGGCTCATAGGAGAAGTCGACGTGATCAAAGACAACGTCGCCCTTGGGGCCACCCTGAAGGCTGGCCCCAAGGTCGGCAGCCAAATCGTCGTGCAAAACGACAGAGTTGCGCGCGGAATCCATCGCTGCCCCGTCGTTCGAATCAAGGTCGAATGGCTTCTCCCCCATGTCATCCTCGGGAGCATCGAGCAGGGCGAATACCCGGCGTGCCGAAGCAAAAGCGCCTTGAATCTGAGTAACGACACCCGAAATCTCATTGAACGGTTTGGTGTACTGATTCGCGTACGACAGGAAAACCTGCACGTCGCCAACGGTGAGCACCGCAGGGATACCAGTCACCACACCCACAAAGCCCACAACCGCCACAACGGCATACATGCAATTGTTGACAAAGCGCGTCCCCGGATTGGCAAGCGAGCTGAGAAACTGAGCGCGCTCACCCGCCGCGTAAAGCTTACGGTTAATGGAGGAAAAGCCCTCCTGCGCGCGCTCGCCATACGCAAAGGCGCCCACCAAGCGCTGCGCCCCCACATACTCCTCGACATATGCCGAGAGCTCGCCTTGAATGCTCATTTGGGCGGTAAAGCTCTTCCCCGCAAACCGCGCCATGGCACCCGCCGCGAGCACAGAAAACGGCGTGACGAGCACAACGACAATCGCCATGGGAGCCGAGGTCGCGAGCATGAAGGCGAGGGTGGCGACAACCGTCACCACGCCGTTGAACAGCTGTGTCAAACCTTGCAGCAGACCGTCGCCCACCTGATCCACATCGTTCACCACACGCGAGATATAGTCACCGTGGGGATGGCGGTCGATGAGCGAGAGAGGCATGCGCGTGAGTTTGTCATACGCCTCGATGCGCAGATCGCACACGGTGGTGTAAGAGAGCCGATTCACGCACACGCCCTGCACCCACTGCAACGCAGCTGCGGCGAGAACGGTTGCCGCAAGCCTCGCGAGCAGCGGCACAAGCACCGCCATGTCCACCCTTCCCGCACTCACAATCAGGTCGATCGCACGCCCGATCAATATGGGCACGAAAAGCTGCAGCACGACGGAAAGCGCAGAGCACACGAACGATGCCACGAACAGCAGGATATGCGGACGTACGTAGGCGAAGATGCGGCGAGCGACTTGAGCCGTCCCCATCGGCTTTGCGCACGGTCGGAATTGCCGCCACCGCGGGAATCGCGAAAATCATTCAGGTTGTCATTTCCCGATACGGTCGCCGTGATGGTGGAGGCTCCGGCCGTGGAGGCATACGGATTAGGCATGTGCGCCCCCCTCCTCCGCCGCCGATGCAGCGGCATCCGAGTACAACTGGGACTCAGCGATCTCGCGATACACCTCGCACGTCGCCATAAGCTCTTCATGCGTGCCCACACCGACCGCACGGCCATGGCACATCACGCAGATGAGGTCGGCGCCGCGCACCGAAGACACCCGCTGGCTCACCACCACCGTGGTCACGCTTGAATCAGCACCACTGAGCATGCGAATCGCCCTGCGAAGCGCGGCATCGGTCTTAAAGTCGAGAGCCGAGGCCGAATCGTCCATGATGAGCAGCGGTGGCGCGCCAACAAGCGCACGAGCAATGGTCAAGCGCTGGCGCTGACCGCCCGAGAAGTTCTTTCCCCCCGCCTCGACAGGCGCATCCAAGCCCTTGGGAAGAGCGCGCGCAAAGTCCTCCGCCTGAGCGGTCTTAAGAGCCCTCCACAGATCAGCGTCTGAGGCGAGCGGGTCGCGCCACAGAAGATTCGACCGAATGGTGCCACTCACCAGCTCGACCTTTTGGGGAACGAAACCGAATGCGCGGCGCAGCTCCCCAAGCGGCCACGCGCGAACATCGCGGCCGAACACCTCAACAGAACCCCGCGCAACATCGTACAGACGTGGAAAAAGGCTCACCAGCGTCGACTTGCCGGAGCCCGTACCGCCGATCACGCCGAGCGTGCCGCCGCGCGGAACCTCGAACGTCACGTCGTGCACCGCGTCCTCCGCACTGCCCGGATAGGCAAAAGAGACGCCGGAAAGTCTGATCGCCGGGACGCTCGGATCAAAGCCTCCGGAGAGCACATCGCTCGTCGTGCCGGTAGGGCTCGCCGTGCCAATGGGGGCCGTCTCGCAAGCAGGGGCCGCCTCGCCAACAGCTCCCGCCGTGCACCCCGATCCGGTATCGTCCCCGCCAGCCCGCTCGGCGGCATCGCACATGCTCGGCTCACACGCGAGCACTTCCTCGATACGCCCGGCGCTCGCGCTCGCCTTGGTGAACACGACCACCAAATTCGCCACATAGACAATGGCAAGCAGCGTCTGCGTCATGTAGTTCACGAACGCCATGACCTGACCCTGCGTGAGCGCGCCCACGTTTACCTGGATGCCGCCGACCCATAGGATTGCACAGACAGCCAAGTTCATCACGAGAAATGTCGCCGGGTTGAGCACGTTGGACAGACGTCCAACGGCGATGGCGGTGTTCGCCTGGTCAACCGCGGTGTGGCAAAAGCGCTCTCGCTCGTAGTCCTCACGTACAAACGCGCGCATGACGCGCGCCCCCGACAGACCCTCGCGCGTAACCAGGCCAATCTGGTCGAGCTGCCGTTGCATGCGCTTGAAATACGGGATGCAACGCGCCATCACAAACCAAAAGATCGCCCCAATGAGAGGCGTTGAAATCAGGAAAATCAGACCGAGCTTGGCATCGATGAGCAGGGCCGCCACCATGGAGCCAACTGCAAGAAGCGGAAAGCGTGTGAGTTGGCGAATCGCGAGCGCGATGGCGAGCTGGACCTGATTGATATCGTTGGTGATGCGCGTAATGAGCGACGGTGTGCCAAAACGGTCGAGCTCGACATACGAAAACGAGTTGATATGCGCGAACAGCGCGTCGCGCATGCTGGTACCGAGCCCTTGGGAGGCACGGGCGGCCATTTTTTGGCAGATGAGCGTGGAGGCGAAGCCCGCCAGCGCCATACCCACGAGCAATGCCCCATAAGCGAGCAGTACACCGACATTGCGCTCGCCCACACCGCGGTCGATCATGAGAGCGACAACAAGGGGCGTAAGCAGGTCGAATATGACCTCGATGAGCTTGCTTGCCGGTCCAAGCGTCAGCTCTCGGCGAAAAGGGCGGCCAAACCGTTTGAGCAATCCAATCATGTAGATGACCCTCATGGACTCGTTGCGCAGACGAATTCGCAAAACACCGCCGCGCCTAGGTGCATCGGCACGTATTATACAGCCGGCCACGAAAGGCCGAGCGATGCATCAGATTGTTTACGAGCAGGTGCCCTGCGTGCGTCCCGGGACAATAGCGCGGCACGTCGCTCGCGCCTCATGGCAGCCGCGACACCTCCCCTGCAACCACGTCCCAGGCAGCCGCGACACAAAAAACGCCCCGTGTGCTCGATGGGAACGGGTGCCCGTCAGAGGCTCCTTATGGCTGCTTCCTTCCGGACCTGACCAGGTTCGGAACATATCGTCACCCGAACCCATCGAACGCGCAAGGCGTGTCTTGTTATAGTAGCGGCTTTGAGCCCACTCGTCCAGAGCATCGCCCATGTGAGAAAACGTGAGTTTGAAATGAGCGCGTTTGTTTCAAACCTATGATAAATCACATTACCAGGCACCTTTTGTGAGGAATCATGGTTTGAAAGAGTGGCCTCGCTTCAAACCCATGATTCCTCACATTGCGGGTCGGTTCTTCGCGTTACGGTCGGTGCCCCGCAGTGCGACTCGCTTCCCGCATTGCAATCAGGCGAGCGAGGGTCTCGCCAGAGGCGATGAGATTGGAGCGGGTTTGCGCGGAGCTGAGGGCACGCTCCAGAGGCTGGGGACCAAGCTCGATGGGCAGGACCGCATCGATCCCCAGTGCATACACGCTTCCGAGGTCCTCGCGCGCGAGCCGCACACCGCAAAGACGGGAACATCTTTGCAAACGTGCTTGGCGCGACGCGCCACCCCCGCCGGAACCTTACCTTCCGCCGTTTGAGCGTCAATTGATCCCTCGCCCGTGATCACCGCGATCGCGCCGGACACCTGGTTATCGAATTGTGCCAGATCGAGCAGCGCGTCCACCCCAGACGCGAGCTCCGCACCTAGGGCGAGGAGTGCGGCGCCCAAACCGCCCGCGGCGCCGGCTCCCGGCACACCCGCAAGCGACGTGGGGCGAGCGCCAGGGACGGCAACTTGCCAAGGTGTTCCATCAAGGGCATCGCGAGCGGCGGTGAGGCGCGCGCCATACGCTGACATATGGCGGTCGCACTCACGAAGCATCTCGTCTCGCGCAATGTCATCGAGGCCCGTGCCCAGCCCCTTCTGCTGCCCGAACATGCGCACGGAGCCGCGCGGCCCCACAAGAGGGCACCCCACGTCCGAAAGGACCTTGATCCGTACGCCAGCCAGCGCCTCGCGAGCGGGCGCGAGATCGACGAAGGCAACGTCGCGCAGACCGGCGAGGCCCGGCCTCACCGGCTCGTCTGCTGCATCGAGAATCCGTGCGCCGAGGGCCTGCAGCATGCCCGCACCGCCGTCCGTCGTGGCACTGCCGCCAAGGCCGATATACAGCGTTTTCGCGCCCGCAGCGACGGCGGCGAGCATGAGCTCGCCCACGCCGCGGGTTGTTGCCGCGAGGGCAGCCTCGTTCGTGCGCGGGGAACGGGAGATGCCGGCCGCGTGTGCCATCTCAATCACGGCGATGAGGCCCGCTTGTCCGCCGTCGAGCCCCACCCCATCACGTCGACCAGGAGATATGGAGCCCAGTGAACCTCGCCGGCAAACGCCTCGGGCGTATCCGCGCTCCCGGCATCCGCAGACGCCCCGGCAACGAACGTCCCGGCAGTACGGGCGGTTCCAACGGGAGAGGTCACCTCGACCTCGCGGACCTCGCCGCCGAGCATCGCCCGAACGGCGTCCATCGTCCCTTCCCCTCCATCCGCAACGGGGATGGACATGACATCCAAACCGAGGTCGGCGGCAGACATCCCTTCAGCGAACCATGTCTCGACCTGCGCGCTCGTCGCCGATCCTTTGAACGAGTCGATGGCGAGTATCACGCGGCGTGAAGGCGCAGGCACCAGGGCGGGCGCGGAGGCACCTTGCGCGAGGGAACTCGCAGGGGAGCTGTCCGCGACGGCCATGGCACCCGTACCAACCGCCGCGCCCTTGCGCTTGGCCCTCAACCCTCGGAAAAACTCGCGCAACACGGCAGCGCACTCATCTCCAAGGACGCCCGCCCCCGACTTCGAACGAGTGGTTGAGACGAGGATCCCGGCTCACGTCGTACAGCGTTCCAACCGCACCGCCCTTTGGATCGACGGCGCCGTACACGCAGCGGTCGATACGCGCGTTGACCATGAGGCCCGCGCACATGAGGCACGGCTCGAGCGTCACATACACCGTGCATCCGGTGAGGCGCCAGCGTCCCAGAGCACGCGATGCCTCCATCATGGCGGAAAACTCGGCGTGTGCCGAGGGATCCTCGTCGAGCTCACGGCGGTTATGGGCGCGGGCGATCACGCGGCCCTCATGCACCACTACGGCGCCGATGGGTACCTCGCCGAGTGCTGCTGCCGCCCGGGCTTCTGTCAGAGCCTCGCGCATGAAGCGCTCGTCGTCTGCAAACTGGCCTCGCATGCAATCACCCTCGTCCACCATATGAAAAAAGCGAGCCGGTTGGGCTCGCTCAACTCACAAAAACTGGCGGAGAGAGGGGGATTCGACGGACGCCCTTCGGCGTCCTCGCCTCGCTGCGGCGCTTCGCGCCTTGCGGGCTACGCTGGAAAACGTCTTCGCGTTTTCTCAGCTCCGCCCCCTCGCGGGTTCGAATATCTGCCAATCCAACCTCAAAGCAAGTTTTTCGAACTCGCCCATCAAACAAAAACTGGCGGAGAGAGGGGGATTCGAACCCCCGGGACACTCGCGTGCCCAACGGTTTTCAAGACCGCCGCATTCAACCGCTCTGCCATCTCTCCACGCGCTGGGTAATCATACCATCGTTAGGACCTGAGTACGCGTGTCACCATGGCTTCGGCAACGGTAATCAACTCCACCTTGCCCTCTACGCTGTGTCCGCGCACCCACCACTTCTCAAATAGGCGCACGATTCCGCCGGCGGCGAACTCCGATGCAGACGCGAGCGTGATCACGTCCGCCTCGCTCTTCTGGAATTTGTCGCGGTACCGCTCTCGCAGCGTTTCCGCCACGCGATCGGCCATCATGAGAACCATCATGCCGCTCATTGAACTTTCGAAAATGTTGTCGATCATGCGCTCGTGATCGAGCATGAAATCGACGAGGGCTCGCAGGATCGCCAGGCCCTCCTCAGCATTCACTCCCCCATCCGCCTCGGCAGATCGCGAGCCGGCGGACTGCTCCTCTCCATACTTGGTGATCTCAATGCGCAGGCTATCGACAAAAAAGCTGAAGAATTCGGATTTATCGGCGAAATGCTTGTAGAAGGTCGTCCGGCGAATCATGGCCTCGTCGCAGAGCATGGCGATCGTCACATCCTCGTAGCGATGCGTCTCGAGCAATTTGGTGAACGCCACGAGCAACGAACGGTACGTTTTTTGAATACGCAGATCCATCTCGATCCCATTCCCAACAATACGCTCGTACGCTATAACGCATTTGAGCGCACTAAGATAGATATCTTATAGGTGTCTCTTATCCTACCGCTTGATAGGAAATGTGCAAGCGGCAGGTGGCTCTTGACGAATTATCGGCAACAGGTGACCACGTGAGGCCACGATCGGGCGGGCGCTGGGCGCGGCAGGTGCGCACCTTCGTCTGCGAGTCCCTTGTCATGCACATCGACCCGCGTGCATGGGTATACTGACCAGTACCACGAGCACGGCGCGAAAACGCCGCCGCAGAAACGGAGCACGCATGGATCTCACGCTCATCATCGTCATCATCATCGTCGCCGCACTCGCCATGGGTGTCGCCGGCATCTACAACAATCTGGTCACCCTGCGCAATCGCGTTGACAACGCGTGGCAGAACATCGACACGCAGCTGCAGCGCCGCAACGACCTCGTTCCCAACCTGGTCGAAACCGTCAAGGGCTATGCTGCACATGAGAAGGAGACCCTCGACGCCGTCACCGAGGCGCGCGCCGCCGCCGGGTCAGCCGCCACCCCCGAGGAGAAGATGGCTGCCGACAACGTTCTCACCGGTGCCCTGCGCCAGCTGCTCATGGTTGCCGAGGCCTACCCCGACCTCAAGGCGAACGCCAACTTCACCCAGCTCCAGACCTCCCTCGAGGACACCGAGAACAAGATCTCCTACGCTCGCCAGAGCTACAACGATTGCGTGCTGAATTACAACAACGGTATTCAGACCTTCCCCGGCAACATCTTCGCCGGCGTCTTCCAGTTCAAGCCGCGCACCGGCTTTGAAGCCGCGGAAGCGACGCGCGAGGTTCCGCAGGTCAAGTTCTAGCAGATACCTTCGAATCGATCGGACGCCCCGCGAGCACCACCGCTTGTGGGGCGTCCGCGTTTTAGGGCACTTGCCATGCCCCGCCACCACGCTTACAGAACAGTCATGACGCGTTCGAATGACGTGCACGCATACGCGTTAGAATCGCGATAGACCGGTAAACGCACCTGATAGAAAAGACTCCGCCTTGGTCACTTCACCGCAACATCCCATAGCCTCCACGACACCCGAGGCGATTTTGGGGCCTCCTCCCCCGCCGACCTGCACGCCCCTGACGCAACGACTCGCAAGGGACGCATACCCTACATCCCGGCGCTTGACGGCATCCGCACCCTCGCCGTCGCTGCCGTCGTGCTCTACCACCTCAATCCCAGCCTCGTTCCCGGCGGCATGCAAGGCGTCACCGTGTTCTTCGTCTTGTCGGGCTACCTGATCACACGCTTGCTGCTCAGTGAGCACAAGGGCACGGGGCGCATCGATCTCAAGGGGTTTTGGCAGCGCCGCCTGCGCCGCCTCGTTCCCGCTATCGTCACGGTGATCGTGGCGACCGCGGCGCTCTGCACCCTGTTCAACCACGTCATGCTCACCAAGATGAGGCCAGATATCATCCCGTCTGCCCTGTTTGTGAACAACTGGTGGCAGATCTTCAACCAGCAGTCCTATTTCAATGCGATCGGGGACCCGTCGCCACTCACTCATTTCTGGTCGCTTGCGATTGAAATGCAGTTCTACCTCGTATGGCCCGTGGCGCTCATGCTTGCGCTGCGTCACGGTGAGCCCAAGAAGCGGATCCGTCGCGCCGCCCTGGCGCTCGCGGCGGTGTCGGCACTTGAGATGGCGATCCTCTACGATCCCGCCACCGACCCCAGTCGCATCTACTACGGCACCGACACACGCGCGTTCTCCCTTCTTTTGGGAGCTTGGCTCGCACTCGTCACCAACATTCGCCTACCTCGGGCCCTGCGCGACGCCCTGCACGCCGCATTGGCGAATAATAGCCAGCGGCATCTCAAGCAACACGGTGCAAGCCCGCTCGACCTCTTAGGAATTCTGGGGCTCGCGGGCCTCTTGATGCTCATGGCGTTCACGAACGGCTACAGTGCCTTCCCCTACTATGGGGGAATTCTCATTACCTCGCTTTTCACGCTCATGGTCATTGCTGCGTGCGCACAACCCCATAGTCACCTTGGACGTTTCTTCGGCATTAAGCCCCTCGTATGGCTGGGACAGCGCTCCTACGGCATCTACCTGTGGCATTATCCGCTTCTCCTGTTGATGAACCCCGCCAGCGATGTGACTACCAAGCCGTGGTGGGCATATGCCCTGCAGGTCTGCATCGTTATCGGCATTTCTGAGCTGAGCTATCGTTGCATCGAGACGCATTCGACATGGAGCCGGCAAGCGCATCGTCTCGCAGCTGCGCGACCGCGAGACGCTGCCAAAATGGGCCCGCGCGAACGTCATCCCGCTGGCGATTGCAGGGGCCACGGCCCTCGTAGCGGCGGGAGGCATCGCGTTCGTCCCCGCCACCTCTGCCCTGAGCGAGGACGGCGCCGCACTTCTTCAGGGCGCAAGTGAAAATGGCAGCCCCAATGGCACCGATAGTGCAGCGCCCGACCAGGACGGCACTTCGCCCCAAGGCGGCACCTCGGCGGCGGACGGCACCTACGACATCACGATGGTGGGCGACTCGGTCTCGCTGCGCGCAGTCGATTCGTTCAACCAGATGTTCCCGCACGGCTATATCGATGCGGCAATGAATCGGCAGTTCACCGCCGGCATCGACATCTACAAATCGCTTGTGGACCAAGGGCTCGCAGGTCGCGTTAGCGTCTTCGCACTCGGCACGAACGGGCCGTTCTCGAGCGAGAACGTCGATGAACTCATGAATCTTGCCGGAACGAACCGCATCGTCGTGTTCGTGAACAACCGCGCGGCGCGCCCGTGGTGCGAGCCGAATAACCAAGTTCTCGCCGATGCTGCCTCGCGCTACAAAAACGTCATCCTCATCGATTGGTATTCGTACGGCGCCGACCGCAACGACCTGTTCGATGGCGACGGCATTCACCTCTCGAACACAGGCGTCACCGAGTATCTCCAGCTCATTGACGACCAGGTGGCCCGCTACCTGCCCATCCATCTCGAGGATGGAGATGACGAGCGCCTGTTGATTGCCCAGCACGCGCTCGACAGCCTCAAGACGTCAATTGGGGCCGAGTTTGCGCATATGAAGATCGAAGGTGACACGGAATAGCGGCGGCACGGCGGGACGTCGGCGCGAGCAGGGCCGATGCTGACGGGACGTCACTGCCGACGGCACGACGACGCGAGCGTAATGTCGAAAAATCGCGATTGAAGCGCGTCATTTTCGACATTACGCTCGCGTCTTTCTGTCAAAGACACCTCGACCGCGCCGCTCCGTCAGTAGCGTCTCACCCGTGTATTCATCGCCATGCAACGCTTGCCTGCATACGAGTGCCTCCCTGCCAAAGACGTCTCGTTCGCACATCTAGCCTCACCCTCGTTAACACGCTGTTATTGCGATTTTTAGATGGCGCCTCCAGCCTAAATGCACCCATAGCGACAATCCGCCACTCGCTCCACCTGCGCAGGTTCGAAACACCCCGCGCAGGTGACAGGATACCGACAGAAACACGAGGACAACTGCTTAAAAACTAGCCAGAACCCCCTGCTACGCTCATGTCTCCCGACAGGCCGAACACATGGGAGGGGCAAATGGCTGTTACCAACGACAACAAGATCGAGCTGCTCCTAAACGCGGCGGAGGAGCATGGCCAATGTCTCGTCCGGCCTCACAATGCACATCTCATGCGGGCGCTCGCCTATCGCGCGAACCACGCGAAACGGAACCCGATCTATTCTCCGTATCGCGGAATCTACGTTCGACAGGCGTACTGGAATGGGCTCTCCCGCACCGAGCAGGTCCACACATGGCAAAAGCGCTTTCGCAGATTCATCCGGAATAGGTGTTCGACGGTTATACTGCGGCTGCAATTCGCGGATGGAACGTATCGTACAGCCTTCTTGACAGACTGAGCATCGTCGCCCCGTACCAAGTGCAGTCAAAATCGATTATCGCGAGAAGCAGCAAGCATATTACGCACGAAATACTCCATGGCATTCGCGTGACGACGGTTGCCCAAACCCTTCACCAGTGCCTGCGAGCCGGAGATTTACGAACCACCCTCCCCATAGCCGATTCCGCACTGCGAGTGACTGGGAAAACGAGTAGCAGCCTCATCGAGCTGCTCGAAAACGATCCGGCGATCGTTAGGCAACATGATCTGCAAAGGGCGGTTGATGTCCTGTCTCTCGCCGATGCTCGCAGTGAAAGTGGCGGCGAGTCCATTGCGCGCGCAACGATGATCATGCTTGGATTTGCCGTACCCGACCTCCAGATCGAATGCCATGATCCGATGAATCCAAGCAAGGTGATTCGCGTCGACTTCTACTGGACTCTTTCAGACGGAACGGTGATCATCGGCGAGCTCGATGGGAAGCAGAAATATGTCGATCCAGCCATGACAAAAGGTAAGGACCTGGTAAGAATCCTCAGCGATGAGCGCCTACGCGAATCGCGCCTCAGCATCAATGGAGCGCGCATCGTACGTTTTTCGTTTGACGATGTGTGTAATGTAGCCTATTTTGCCCAACTTCTCGAAAGCTACGGCGTTCCTCGGGATACATCCGAGATGTTTGTAGACCACGCGATGGTCTCTTTGCCCACGTGCGCCAAGTGCGAAGAGATGCCTCCGCTCGAATGCTATGCAGACCTTGTTGCCCCCTATGAACATCGAAGATAGGCGCAGCAAAAGCCAGCTAGGTCAAATATGGGATGTCTCAAGCATGCCAACGCGAGCGAGGGGTGTCTCAACGCGCGGCAAGCACTCGGCGCGAACGGCACGCGCCTCAACGCATGCGGCAAGCACCTCGGCGCTATCGAGACAATGGCCTCAACGCGATCGGAGCGCCTCTCTTTGGAACATCTCGCGTAAAATGTCGAATTTGAAGCGTTTTAATTGCATTTTTTTCGACGTTACACGCGCGACTAGTCGACGAAGCGGCCGTGAACCTCATGACTCCGCGCGGGCGCCAAGGTATGTGGGCACCACCGTGCGCGAGTGCCATCATGTGCGGGAGTCCGTCGTCATCCTCGCGTTCGGCGCCTGCTAGTGCGCGTACGGGTACCACGGTGCGTGGGCGCCCGCTAGTATCCCAGCGCCTGCAACACGAACATCACGACGGTGAGCACGGTGATGAGCACAATGGTGGCCCAGGTGAGCACGTTCCACAAACGGCTGTTTTTGTAGCCACCCATAATGTGTTTGTCGCCGGCGATGAACACCAGAAACACGAGCAGAATGGGCAGCAGCACGCCGTTGATGACCTGCGCGCTCATCATGATCTGGAACAGGTCGACACCGGGCATGATCACGAGTGCGGCAGACGCCACGATGATCACCGTGATGATGCCGCGGTAGACCGGCGCCTCGCTCCAGCTGCGGTCGGCACCGCGCTCCCAGCCAAAGGCCTCGCAAATCGCGCTCGACGTCACGCCGGGCAGCACGCACGCCGCCAAGAAGCTCGCCGCCACCAGGCCCGCGGCGAACAGCACCGTGGCGAACTCACCGGCGATGGGCTCGAGTGCGAGGGCGGCGTCTGCCGCGTCGGCAACATGGATGCCCGCCGGATACAGCACCGCGCCCGTGGTGATGATGATGAACCACGCGATGGCGCAGGCGATCACCGAACCGGTGGTGGTATCGATGCGCTGCAAGATGATATCGGACTCATCGGCGTTCTTGTCCACGACGTTGTTCTGGGCGAGGAAGATCATCCAGGGCGCGATGGTGGTGCCGATGGTCGCCACGAGCAGCGACACGTAGCTCGGCTCGGGGATGAGGTGCGGCGTCACGGTGGAGAGCGCCACCTCACCCCAGTTGGGGCCCGCCAGGAAGGCTGCCACCACATACGTCACAAACACGCAGCTCACGAGCAGGAGGATCTTCTCGATGCGGCGGAAGCTTCCGCTCATGGTGAGCAGCCAAATGAGCAGACCCATCAGCGGCACGGACACCGTCTTGGGGATGCCGAACAGCGCAAGGCCGCTCGCGATGCCCGCAAACTCGGAGATGGTCACGGCCGTGTTGGCGATGAGCAGGGCGATCATGGCGAGTGCCGTCTTGCGCACGCCGAACTTCTCGCGGATGAGCGAGGCGAAGCCCTTACCCGTCACGCATCCGCAGCGGGCGGCGGTCTCCTGCACCACGATGAGCAGCAGCGCCATCACGGGCAGCATCCACAGCGTGGCATAGCCGTAGGAGGCACCCGCGCTCGAATACGTCGCGATGCCACCGGCGTCATTGCCGGACAGCGCCGCCAAGAGCCCCGGCCCCATGGCACCGAGCACCGCGGCGACGGTCAGTTTCTTCTTGGTCGATTGCTCCATACCGTGCACCACACCCTACAGCAACGGCAGCGTGCCGAGTACGGTGTAGGCCAACGCGGAGAGGAGCACCGCCGCAAACGTAAGCGAGGTGCCAGAAATGCTCTGGTCCTTCTCGTCGCTGCGGAACAGTACGTAGAAGTAGATCACGGCACTCGCGTACGTGCCCACTATGACGGCGGCGGCACCCTTGAAGCAGGAGAGGAGCGCGGTCGCTGCCCATGGGTCCGCCTCGCCAAAGAGGGTCGTTGCCATGAGCTCGCCACAGAGGAAGACCACGGCGGCCAGAATAACGCCGATGAGCGTCGTCTTGAGGAAGAACCCGAGGTAGGGCTTGGGCTCGTCGTCGCGCTCGTCGTACTCAAGGTAGCTGTTCTTCACAAGGAGACCATGCGCATGGAGGCGAGGAGCACGACCGGCATGATCGAAATGGGCATGAGCGCCGTTAGACCCTGGCTGGTGATCATCTGGTGGGCCGTCGCGATACCCATGACGTTGAGGTCGAGGCGCTCCAACGGTGTCACCACGATGGCGGCGATGGCGCACGCCGCGATGGCCCACACCACAACCCAGTACTGGCGCTGCGAGAACCACGTAAAAGCGTGCGTGGACTCGCCGGCGTTGCTCTCGCCCACCGACACACCTGCGATCTGCAGGTCCTCGGCATGCTCCTCGGCGATGACGTCCAGGGCGTCGTCAACCGTGACGATACCCAGGATATGGCGGTTCTCATCACAAACGGGCATGGCGACGAGGTCGTACTTGGTCATCTCGTCGGCCACCTGCTCTTGGTCGAGATCGGGGGCGACCCACACCACGTCGCGGTAGGCGAGGTCCTTCAGGCGGTCGGTGTGATCGGCGACCACGAGCGAACGCATGGACAGCACGCCCGTGAGCGCGCCTTCGGCGTCGGTGGTGTACACGTAGTAGATGCTCTCGAAGTCCTCGTCCAGATCGCGCAGCGCATCGATGGCGTCCTGAACCGTCGCCGTGGCGGGCAGGGCCACGAACTGATTAGTCATGATGCGACCCGCGGTGTCCTCCTCGTACCCGAGGAGGTCGCGAATGGCCTTCTCCTCTTTGACGCCCATGAGGCGCAGGAGCTTTTCCGCCTTCTCGTAATCGAGTTCCTCGATGAGCGCGGCTGCGTCGTCGGGGTCCATCGTGGCGAGCATCGTCGAGGCTTCGCGGTCGGACAGGCCCTCGAGCATCTCGGTCATGAGCTCGTCGTCGTCGAGCTCGGCAATGGCCTCGGCCGCCTGCTCGGTGTCGAGCTGGGCGAACACCTGCGTGCGCAAACGCGGATCGAGCTGCTCGATGATGTCGGCGATATCGGCGGGGTGCAGCTCGGAAAGCGTCTTGTGCGAGACGGAAAGCTTGATCTGCTTGGTGGAGCGCTCCAGCAGGTCCATGTAGGACCACGCGATGATGTCCTCGGGCAGGGGTTTGCCGAGCATCTTGGCGACCTTCACGGTCACACGCTCGAACAGCGGATGAATGGCGCGCAGCAGACCGCGCGCACCCACCTCGGCACCAAGCAGGCGCAGCTGGTTCTCGCCGGTGGTGGACAGCTTGATGTCGTTCACGCGCACGACCTTCATGCCCTGCGTGTCGACGATCTGCTTGTTCATGATGTCGCGCGCCAGCAGCACCTCATCGGGCTGTAGGTAGGAGAAGCGAATGTCGGTGGCAGGGTACTTGAGATACACGCCGTCGTCATCGAAACGCTCGACGTACTTGCGCCAACTGATCATGAAGGGCGTTTTGCCCGGGCCCTGGAATGCGAGCGCCGTGACGCGGGGGAAGACCTCACCCGTGGCAATGCCGAGGTCGTTGACGATGCCGATTTTCTCACCGGCGGCATCGACCACCGGCAGCTTCAGCATTTCGGAAAGGTAGTTCATCGTGCTCCTTTACGTGCAGGTTCACCCCGGCGAATTCCCGCACCGCGCATGAGCGCAGGGGCACCGCTGGGGTCATCGACTGTGTGGTCGGGGTTTAGCTTTCACCTCAGGCCTTTCTCGTGACCCTCTCTTATAACAAAACAAGCGGCCGTTCCCCTCAGGGCACAGCCGCTGTAACTATACCATGTGCGAGCGCACGGTCTTGTAAGGCTTCCAACAGCCCTTCATCACTCCTCATTAGGCGTGCCATTGGGGGACGCGCCCCTTTGGCACGCCGGATACGCCACCGCTATCCCACCGTCGGCGCGTCAGCATCCTCGGGCATCTTGACGGTGCCCTGGACGACGTCTTGGGGAAACGTACCGTCGAGCTCCATGAGCTCGCTGACGGTCACGAGCGTGTAGCCGGCGTCGCGCAGGCCGTCGATAATCGCGGGCAGCGCCTCGATATCTTGCTCACGGTTGCCCCCGCCATCGTGCATGAGGGCGATGGCGCCGTTGAACGCCTGATTGAGCACCGTCTTGGTTATCGCATCCGCACCGGGACGTTTCCAATCAAGTGTGTCGATATTCCACAGCACGTTGCAACTGACCAAATCGGCGGAGCGGGCCCATTCGGTGGCGGTGAACGCACCGTACGGGGCGCGAATCATCTGCGGGCGAAGGCCCGATGCACCCTCCAGGGTGTCGAACGCCGTCACGATCTCGGAGCGCAGCTCATCGGCGCCCACAGTGGGTAAGTTCTTGTGGGCATTCGTGTGGCTTGCCAGCTCATTACCGCCATCAACGACCGCCTTGGCGAGAGCCGGATTGCCTGCCGCGCTCGTGCCCAAATTGAAAAACGTCGCCCTGGCTCTCTTTTGGGCCAAGATATCGAGGATGGCTTGCGTGTAGCGACTTGGGCCGTCATCAAACGTGAGCGCGATGTACCTTTTGGAACCGGCGGGCCGCGCGTTCCTGGAACCGATGACCAGGTCCTGCGGCTCCTCGATCGTGCCCTTGTCCACCACCTCACCGGACTTCTCGCCCTTCCACACGGTATGCGAACCGGCCTTGCCCCACTGCTTGACGTACTGGATGGCTCCACCCGTCTCCATCTGGACGCCGGGGGCCAAGGGCTCGACGGTCTCCGCGTGGGGCTCGGTGACATCTGCACCATCGGATACGGTGAAGATGCCGCCTTCGGCAACTTCGGTCTGCGAGAGCTTCTCGGGTGCAAGCTGCTGGGCGTTGTCGCCCTCGCCCACCGCGACGGCGCAACGCTCGCCTCCGTCTTCCTCTATCACGTTCCCGCCTACAGAAAGCAGGCGACCGGGCTTGACACCAAAAAAGTCGTTGCCATCCAGCATCTCCTCAACGGTCGCGTGAATTCGCACGTTGACTTGCTCGCCGTTAACCACAACGGGGACGCTCCGCCAAAAGGTAACGTACCCATAGGCCACGCCGGCCAACAAAAGCGCAGCAACGAACACGAGGAAAACGACCCGGAACGACGCAGATCCGGTATTGACGGCTGAGCGGGCCGCTGACGTCTGCCGAGGCACAACAGCAGGGCGCGGCGTCGAAACGCGTCGTTTCTTGGCTGAGTAACGACCCTGACTGTTCATTTCCACGAAGCCTCGCTATTCGGACGTCCCGGAACTGGAATCTTGCGTCACGCTGGGAAGAGAAGCGCCTTTGGGTAGCCCGGCTCTGCTTACGTCTATCGCATCCGCCAAATCATCATCGGTGGCAATCAGCTCCGATATCGTCACCAATTTGTAGCCGCTTTCGAGCAGGCGATCAATGAGCTGGGGCAACGCTTCCACAGTCTGCGATGCCGTCGCGTCATTGTCGGTGAAGAGCACGATGTCGCCGTTGCTGACCGACCCCGTCACGGTTTCGATGACCGAATCGGCGCCCTGCAAGAGCCAGTCGCCCGAATCGACGTTCCAGGTGACCACAACGCTCACCAAATCCATCGCCGCAGCCCAATTCCCCTCGGAGAATTCGCCGAATGGCGGGCGCAGCAACGCGGTCGATGTCCCAGCGGCGTCCGAGACCGCCTCGAACCCTTTGGTTAGCTGATCGCGCAGGTCTGAAGCGCCCAACTCGCGCAGGTCGACATCCGAGTACGCATTGGTACCGATCTCGTTACCCGACTCCGCAATCGCACGCACGGCAGCGGAATTCGAAGCGACCTTATCGCCCGAGACAAAAAACGTCGCCTTGACGCCCTTCTCCTGGAGAATGCGGATGATTTCCTCGGTCTGGTTACTCGGCCCCTCGTCGAACGTAAGGGCAACGTACTTCTCGTCTTTTTTGCTCGGCAACACCGACGCGCACTTTACCAGCGCGTTCACCGGCTCCTCGACCACGCCCTTGTCCACGACCTTGCCCGTCTTGGACCCAGTCCAGACCTCGGATCGGCCCGCCTTGCCCCATGTCTCCACATACCGCACAGGCCCGTGCCCTCAACGGTCAACGTGGGTTCAATCGTGGTCGCGGCGACGTCATGGTCTTCATAGACGTCCTCGCCGTCTTCGATGGTCACCTCCTCGCCGCCCTCGAGCTGGATGGAAGCGAGCTTCTTGCCCGAAACCTTCTTTCCGCCAAGTGTGACGGTGTAGGCGGTCCCGCCGCCCTTCTCGAGTACCTCGTCATCGACGGCGAGCAGGTCGCCGGGCTCGAGCTCGAGTTCCTGGTCGGAAATGACGCGCTCGATATCCGAGTTGATCCGAACCTTTACGGAGGCACCGTTGAGTGTGATCTCAACGCTGCGGTTGGCGTACCACACGATGCTCGCCACGAACAACAAGAAGGCGCAGCCAACCATGATCAGGGCGTATACCCTGCGATCGTTGCCGCCGTATCCGTGACCGGGGCGTCTGCGTCCGCCGAACCCTTGCGATCTACGCAGGTACTGCGCCCCCTTGCGGCGCTGTTGACGACGGCGCCCGCCCGGAAGCTGATTCCCGGTGTTCTTGCGATACCGCGGTTTTGTTTTTGAGGAGTAGGAGGTGGTGTAGTTAGGCAATGATTCCCCCGTCCCGCTTATTTCTTTTGTTTTCTTGGCGGCGTTCCGGCTGCCTTCTTATATTCGCTCATAAACGAGCCGAACATGCCCTTGGTCTTGCCGAGCTGTTTGCCCAAGGCCTTCGAACCCTTGTCGAGGGCCTTGGAACCGGCGTCGTCGATGATGGCGGCGCCCTTCTTGGCCTGGACTTTCGCCTTGGCACCGACCTCCCCCGCCTTGGCGGCGACCTTCACGCTCGCCTCGGCGGCCTTGGCGGCGGCACCGCCCGAGAACTCAAGGTCGAGTGCCGCATCGCTCACGATCATCGCGCCGTCGCGGTAACCCTTGAGCATTGACGCCGGCATCTCCCGGTGACCGACCAGCGCATTGGAGGCACCGCCCTCGGTGAGGATGAACGAGGTCACGTTGCCGGTTTTGGGATTGAAATCGGCATCGGAGCAAAAGCCGACCGGCCTGCCGGAGACCGTGCGAACATCCATGCCCGTCCAGATGAGGCAGGCATCGAGGTTGATGCCCAACCGCTTAGCCGCTGCATTGTCGAACGCCGCGCGGTCATCCTTGGCGACCATCACGTCGCCGCTCACGCCTATGGCGTCATACGCGATAAAGCGATCGGGCTGCTTGACCATCCCGGCGATATCCGGCAGGCGCAGCATAAAGCCCACCACCCGGGTTCCCTCGGGGGTGAACACCGGGTAGTGGATCTTGCCAACCTTCTTTGGTTCGCGCGGGGTCCCGTCTTTTTTAATCCTCTTGTCTTGAGCGGGCAGCTTATAGAGCTTGATTCCCGTGAAATCGCCGGCAAGCATTCGGATGTCGAGACGCTACGCCTGAACGGCGACGTCAGAGGCCTCGGGGGCGACCGTCTCGACCACGACGTCGGCAGCAGGGGTGACGGTACCGGCGTTTACGGCATCGTTCAGCTGCTCGCGGAGCTGGTCCATGCGCTCGCGGGCAAGATCGACCTTGGCGCGCAGCTCATCCGTGGCGGCGTCCATGGTGGGGCCGAAATCATCCATGGCGGCGCGGGCCTGATCGATGCCCTGCTCGTACATGTCACGCGCGGAGTCCCACGCGTCGTTGGCCATGTCGGCCGCCATAGCGCGGGTCTCGGAGCCGGAACGGGGCGCGTACAGAACGCCCAAAACCACGCCGGCTGCAGCGCCCAGCGCGGCGCCTGCGACAAAACTCATACCCTTGCCCATGTTTACTCCTTTGTTGGACTCAGATGTCCATCCAGATCATTTGCTTCAACCATTATACGCATGCGCTTGCGACAATGGGCATGAGCCCATCGTCACGTAACACGCCTCGATTACTCAGCGGCGGCTCCGCCGTACACGACACCCTCCGCATCATGCGGTTCGACAACTGCGCCCTCGGTGTCGATTGCGCCAAAGGCCTGCTCTTCCTCCGTCTCTTCGGGCGAGTCGGGCTCGGCGGCGTTGCCGCGCAAATTGCTCACCAGGCTCGTCAGGGCGGCAACCGTCCCCGGGAAATCCGGCGGCGTCTGATCATGATGCAGGAAGGCCCAGTTCATCATGAACGTCGCCGAGGAAAGGCGCCGATGGCAAGGGCATCGTCGGGGCACGATACCTCGACGTCGAACAGGCGGTCGTCGCCCATCACGTTCCGCGTACGCCCCGTCGAGATGGTGCCCGCGAGGCCCGTCTCATTCATAATCTCGACCGTGAGATGCTCAAGCAGGTGGGCGAGCTCCGTATGTCCCATGCAATCCTGAAACTTGGAACCTGCATCACCCAGGCACAGATGCTCGGCGATTGCCGGTGCCAGGTAGTAGACGCGCGCTGTGGCCTCGACGTCCTCGGACGTCATGAGCGGCATGCCGGGATTCACCAGCACGCGGGCGGTGAGCTTTTTGGGGCCTATCGTGACCTTGAGAATGTTGAACAGATCGGCCATGGCCGCTCCTTTCCAGTTTCCAGTCGCGCTCTTCGTTTGCCTTATTCGCCTACTCGCCCTGGTCGGTCGACGTGTCGGGCTGCCGGTCGGTGCCCTCGTTCGCGGCGGCGAGCTCTTCCTCGGACGGAGCGATAACGCGCACGAGCGAAATGCGCTGACCACGCATGGACTGCACCTTGAACTTGTACCCCTCCGCCTCGAAAACCTCACCGATATCCGGGAGCGAATCGCAAAGGTCCAGAATCCAGCCGGCGATGGTCTCGTACTCGTCGCTTTCCTCAATGGGCCAGCCGAGCTCGATGGCGTCGTCGCAGGGAAAGCGACCGTCCACGAGCCATTCCCTCTTGGAGAGGCGCGTGAGGTACTTGTTGTCGGGGTCGAACTCGTCCTCGATCTCGCCGACGATCTCCTCGACGATATCCTCGATGGTGATGATGCCTGCCGTTCCGCCGTACTCGTCAACCACGACCACGATCTGGTCATGGGCGGTTTGCATCTCGGAAAGCAGCGGCAGGATGTCCTTCGTATCGGGGATGAACGTTGCATCGCGCATGAAGTCGCTCACCGGGCGGTCGGCGCCCTCGCCCATGGCGGGTGCGATCAGGTCCTTGATGTGCGCGATGCCCACCACACCGTCCTGGTCCTCGTGAAAGACCGGTACGCGCGAGTAGCCCGTCTGGCAAAGCAGCCCCATAACCTCGGAGACCGTCTGGACGTCCTCGACCATGGTCACATCGACGCGGGGCACCATGACCTCGCGCGCGGAGGCGTCGCCCAGGTCGAACACCTCGTGGATGATGCGCTTCTCCTCATCGAGCAGCGTGTCCTGCTCGTTGATCATGTACTTGATCTCCTCCTCGGAGACGTTCTGGCGGTCATCCGCGCTCTTGATGCGCATAAGCGCGGCGAGGCCGTTCGCAGATGCTTGCGTGAGCCACACGAGCGGGCGAGCGATCTTTTGGAACACGGTGAGCGGCTGGGCCACGCGCTTTGCCATACCCTCCGCGTCGGCCAGCGCGATGCGTTTGGGCACGAGCTCGCCGACGACGATGGACAGGTAGGAGACGATCAGGGTGATGATCACCGGGGCGAGACCCGGTGCGACCGCCGAGAGAGGTGCGATGCCAAAGCTCGAGAGCCATTGGGCAAGCGGGTCGGACAGGTTCGTCGAGGCGACGGCCGACGAGGCGAAGCCGACGAGCGTGATGGCGACCTGGATGGTAGCGAGGAAGTTGCCGGAGTCCGACGCAAGCTCGGCGGCGCGGGCGGCGCGGCGGTCGCCTTCTTCCGCCTCGTGGTCGAGCACGGCGCGCTTTGCCGTGGTGAGCGCCATCTCGGACATGGAAAAGTACCCGTTGACGACGGTGAGGACAAGGGTTGTGATGATGCTTATGGTGATGTCCATGGGGACGGTTTCGAACCTCCTGGGTAGGTGTGCAGGTCATTGTCGGCGGGCATGCGGGGTCCCGCGCCCGTCGACGGCGGGACGCGAGACTAAATCACGAAGAGGACCACCGCCAAGAACTGAAGGACACTACCGGCGAGCACCCACACGTGAAACACCGTGTGCATGTAGCGGATCTTCTTGAGCACATAGAACACCGCGCCGATGGTGTAGCACACACCGCCGGCGGCGAGCAGGAACAACGCTGTAGGATGGAGCGCCTCGATAAGTTGCGGCAAGCGGAACAGCACGAGCCAGCCCATGGCCACGTACATGACGGCGGTGAGCCAATGGGGCTGTCGCTCGCGCATGAACGCCTCGAACAGCACGCCCGCGATGGCAAGAGCCCATACCGCGATGCACAGCGGTATGCCGCCCGCCTCGCCGAGGGTGATGAGGCAAAACGGCGTGTAGGTACCCGCGATGAGCACGTAAATGCAGCTGTGATCGATGATGCGGAACACACGCTTGGCGGCTGCCGGAGCAATGGCATGATACAGCGTGGATGCAAGATACTCGAGGATGAGGCGATGCCGAAGATGATCGCGCTCGCAAGCGACGCGGGGTGCGAGCCGGCAACGGCGGCCTTGACGATCATGACGACAAGCGCCGCGACGCCCAAGGCGGCACCGATGCCATGGGTGATTGAATTGGCGATCTCCTCGCCCAACGTGTATTGAGGAGGTAGATGACGCCTGACAGCACGGGCCGCAGCCTTGACGGGAGCTCCAACGGTAACGGCGGCGCCCTTAGCGCCCGATTCGGCAGCATGGAGCAAGCGCTGCGCCCGCGATGCCGCGTCGGCGCGCGCTATGGGAACAGGGGCAGCCGCGACGTCTGGCCGCGGCGTGAGACTGTCACTGGTGTCCGGCATGTGGCTGTTCGGCCTCCAAAATCGGTGCATTGTTCAGAACTATAGCAGAACCCGGGCCCCCTGCATATCGCAGGTGGACCCGGGCACACTTCTTAACCCGACCTCAACTGAATCAAGTGAATAGCCCATGCGCCGGAGCTATGCGCGCAACTCGACTGGGATCCCCTTCTCAGAGGGTAGGATTGTCGAAAAAGCCGCTCGAAAGCAGGGCGATTTTCGACATTCCTACCCTCAATGGAAAACGAAAGCGCTGTTACCCCTACTTGACCTCGATGAGCTCGTAGTTGCTCGTACCGAGGCCGATCTTCTCGCCGTGCTCAATCATAGAGCGCCAGTTGGTGTCGGGATGCGTCATGTTGAAGTGGTCGTGCGCGCAGTGCTCGGGCACGCCACCAGCGGCGTCGAGCTTATCGCGCATCTCGGTGAGCTCAGTGTTGGGCATGGCGGGCATCTTGAGCGCCGCATCGATGCAGGCTGGTCGATCGCCACGGGATCGAAGCTCGCGAACATACCGATATCGGGCACGATGGGCGTATCGTTCTCGGCATGACAGTCGCAGTTGGGGCTGACGTCGATGGCGAGCGAAATGTGGAAGCTCGGACGATCCTGCACGACAGCTTGCGTGTACTCGGCAATCTTGCAGTTGAGCACATCGACCGCAGCGCCGTAGTCGGGCTTGACGGCGTCCTGGTTGCACGCGCCCACGCAGCGGCCGCAGCCCAAGCATCGGTCGTGGTCGATGTGGGCGACGGGCGTCTCCACCACCTTGCCGTTCTTGAGCGTGCGCTCGCGCGTGGTGGGGAAGCTCACCGCGCCGTGGGCGCAGATGCGCTCGCACGCGCGACACCCGATGCACGCGCCTCGTGCACGCTGGGCTTGCCGGCGGCGTGCTGCTCCATCTTGCCGGCACGCTACCGCCACCCATCCCGAGATTCTTCATGCAGCCGCCGAAACCGGCCTGCTCATGCCCCTTGAAGTGCGTGAGGCTGATGACGATGTCGGCGTCCATGAGGGCGTGGCCGATCTTGGCCTCCTGCACGTACTCGCCGTTCTTGACTGGAACGAGCGTCTCGTCCGTACCTTTGAGGCCGTCGGCGATGATGACCTGGCAGCCCGTGGCATACGGGGTGAAGCCGTTTTGGTACGCGCAGTCGATATGCTCGAGCGCGTTCTTGCGGCTGCCCACGTACAGCGTGTTGCAGTCGGTGAGGAAGGGCATGCCGCCCAGCTCCTTAACCACGTCGGCAACGGCGCGGGCATAGTTGGGGCGCAGGAAGGAGAGGTTGCCCAGCTCGCCAAAGTGAATCTTGATGGCAACAAACTTGTTCTCGAAGTCGATCTGCTCGATGCCCGCGCGACGGATGAGACGCTTGAGCTTGTCGAGCTGGCTCTCGCGCCCATGCGTGCGCAGGTTGGTGTAATAGACCTTGGCGGGTGCAGTAGCGGACACAGCGCTCATGGTTCCTCTTTCTCGCTCACGGACACCTTTTGGCTCAAGATTCTACGACCTTGAGTTAGCTTCAACGCAAGAGAGTTCTCGCGTTGCGCTCACAGTCGCGCTGCATCTATCGGAAAGAAATGGCTGTTTTTTTCTTTTAGGCCCCTCTTTCCCGTCCTATCGGAAAAAAATCGCTCAATTTGGAGGACGTCATGGCCGAACGAGCCTCTTTGAGCTCGCCAAGGGACGCGGCAGCATCGTAGGCGATTGCAAATACGCAAATGTTGGGCTTTTTCGCCGAAGGAGAAGTACTCGAAAAAACGCCACTTCATCTAGCAGGGCTTTTGCAACCAGATCTACCGGTCTACTTCAAGTTTGCGAAAATGCCTCAACATTTGCGTATTTGTATCGCGTACGCACTGCAAGAGCCCCCGTCAGCACGGACGCCATGTCTAGTAGCGCGTGCAGACGCCACGCCTACCCTTCGAGCACCTCACGAGCAATCGCGAGATCGCTCTTTACCTCGGGATACTCGTCGCCGCGATGCTGTCGTGTCTCATCGCCCTTTGCAAGCAGCAGAACCACGGATCGTTCCGCCGCGGCGAGCACGCTCGCAAGCACCTGCCTCACAGCCTGCTCGCGGTCGAGGATGACCTCGTGGGAAACGCCTGCCGGCGTATTGGAGGCCAACTCGGCGCAGATATCCTCGACGCGCTCGTGCGCGGGGTCTTCCTCGGTATACACAATATGGTCCGCATAGGCTCCGGCAACGCGCGGCAGGGCCTCGCGGCGCTCCTGCGCCTTGCCGCCGGGGGCGCCGAACAGGGCAACCACACGACGGTCGGGATACTCGGCCTTCACGGACTTGAACAGGGTCTCAAAAGAGAGCTCGTTGTGTGCGTAATCGACGATTGCCAGCACCTTGCCGTCCGCAGACGACACGAGCTCCATGCGCCCAGGAACGCGAATCTGGGCAAGGCCCGCACGAATGGAGTCGTAGTCCACGCCGAGCAGGCGCGCCATGACCACTGCTGCCAACGCGTTGTCCACGTTGAACAAACCGGGCATGCCGAGTTCGACACGCTCGGCGCACGCCGTCTGCCCACTTGAGGCGCGCTCACGCACGGTGAACGCCAGACCACCCGTGGGCAGCTGGGCAATGTCGGTTGCACTGAACTGCACCTCGACTGTACGGCGATCGTCGGGCTGCCCTTGCGCATGCTCCACTGCGAAGGTGACCACCTGGTCGGCATGCGCGGCGGCGGCAAGCACGCGGTCGACGTGCTCGGTTCGCGCGTTCACCACCGCAATGGAGCACTGATCGAAGATGCGCAGCTTCGAGGTGAAGTAATCTTCGAAATCGGGGTGCTCCACGCCAGAGATGTGATCGCGGCCGATGTTGAGGAAACAACCGATTTCAAGCGGAAGCCCCAGCACGCGGTCGTACTTGAGGCCCTGGCTCGAGACCTCCATCACCATGTGATCTCGACCGGCGCGCGTAGTGTTATACAGGTGGCGCCACAAATCCGGAGCCTCGGGCGTGGTGTTGTGGCTCTCCTCGTGGACAAAGCCGTCGTCCGTTTCGATGGAACCCAAGATAGAGGCGTCGATTCCAGCTGCCGAGAAGATGGACCTTAGCATATACGCCACCGTGGATTTTCCCTTGGTGCCCGTAATGCCCACGATATGCAGCCCCTTCTCGGGGTTCCCATACACGGTAGGCGCCACGATCGCCATGGCACGGCGAACATCGGACACGACGAGCGCAGGGGTCAATGGAGACACGGCGAGCAACTCCGAAGGGACCCCGAGTTCGGCGCCAACGCCCTCGCACATATATGCGGCGGCACCGTCCTCGATGGCACCGCCGAGAAATGCAGGGCGAAACGCAGCGCCTTTGCACACGAACAGATTGCCCGGCTCAACCATGCGGGAGTCAATGGCCATGCCCGAGACAACGCGCGAAGGATCGCCCACGATCCGCACGGAGACGTCCTGCGCCTCCAAGGCGAGCGCCAACTGTTCCAGCGTCAACAGGGGCAACGCCGTAGAGCGCTTGTCCGAGGGAGCAAGGGAGTCTTTAGGCATGGTGTCTCCTCACTATGCGAATGCGGGCGGAGTTGATGCAACGTCCGCCCGCAGCTTTAGTTCAATCGTTTGCGGATGACAGTCCGCATGGGCGCTACGCGGCGGCGACAGGCACGTCCTCGTCGATGAAGTAGCGCTTGTACCAAATGAGGAACGTGAGCGCGGTGTAGATCTTGCGCTGGTTGAGCGCGCGGCCCTCGAAATGATCGTCGAGCATCGCCATGAGCTTGGCGGTGTCGAAGAACTCCTCGGCCCACGGGGCGGTGAAGTACTCCTTGACGTAGTCGTAGTACTTCTGCTCGCGCAGCCAGAACTTGAGCGGGACCGGGAAGCCCTTCTTGGGGCGTGTGGCCCACTCGTCGGGCAGGATGCGATTGGCGGCGTGACGGACAACCTGCTTGTTGCCGTTTTCGTTCACGCGGAAACGCGCCGGGATGTGCTCGGCGAACTCCATGACCTTCTTGTCGAGGAACGGGACGCGGAGCTCAAGCGAATGGGCCATGCACATCTTGTCAGCCTTGAGCAGGATGTCGCCGGGCAGCCACATGTTCATATCGAGGTACTGGCGCTTGGACAGGTCGCAGAAATTCTGGACGCGGCCGTAAACAGGGGCGCACAGCTCGAACGCGTCGGGGCCGCCGGCGTACTCGGGCTTCACGACGTCGTCGATCTCGTCGGGGCGGTACACGAAGGCCTGGCCCGTGAACCACTTCTCGGGCATCTCCGCCGCCTTGAGCAGGAAGTTCCTGCCCTTGAAGTACGGCTTATCGGCCACGAAGTTCCCCAGGGCGCGACGGATGCCGCGGGGGACAATCCGCTTGAAGCGAGCGATCGAGGGCACGTCCTCGTAGTAGGCGTACCCCGCAAACAGCTCGTCAGCACCCTCGCCGGAGAGCACGACCGTGACCTGCTCGGCGGCGAGCTGGGCGAGGAACCACAGGGGCACGCTCGACAGGTTGCTCTGCGGCTCATCCATGTGGTACTGAATTTGGGGGAGCACCTCGAAGAACTCGTCCGCCGTCACCATCTTGCGGTAGTTTTCGATCCCGAGCTTGTCGGAAAGCTCCTTGGCGTAATTCGTCTCGTTGAAGTCCTTGTAGTCGAAGCCCACCGAGAACGTCTTATCGGGCATGAGACACGCGGCGATATAACTGGAATCCACACCGCCAGAGAGGAACGAGCCGACCTTGACGTCGGCGATGCGGTGCGCGGCGACGCTCTCGTGGACCACCTGGTCGCATTCCTTCACGTACTCGTCGAACGTCTTGGAATTGTCGTCCGAGAAATCGGCATCCCAGTAGCGGCGCACGTCCATGCGCGCCGCGGCGATGTCGTAGGTGAAGCAGTGCGCAGCGGGCAGCTTGAAGACGCCGGCGAAGAAGGTCTCGTCGGTGGCGGGGAACTGCATGGTGAGATACGGACGCAGAGCCTGCTTGTTCACGGCCTTCTTGAAATGCGGATGCTCGAGGAAGCTCTTGATCTCGGAGCCGAACAGCAAGTCGCCCTCGTCGGACTGGTAGTAGTAGAACGGCTTGATGCCGAAGATGTCACGCGCGCCAAAGAGCTTGCCGGAGCGCATGTCGTGCACCACGAAGCCGTACATACCGCGCAGACGCTCGACCAGGCCCTCCCCCCACTCCTCGTAGCCGTGCACGAGGACCTCGGTGTCGGCGTGCAGTGGAACGTGTGCCCCGCGGCCTCGAGCTCGGCGCGGAGCTCTTGGTAGTTGTAGATCTCGCCGTTGAACACCACAAAGACCGAGCCGTCCTCGTTGCCCATGGGCTGGGCTCCCGCCTCGGTGAGGTCGAGAATGGACAGGCGGCGGAAACCCAGCGCCACGCCATCTTTGATATGGGTTCCGCCCATGTCGGGACCGCGGTGGACAATGCGGTCCATCATCGCCGTGAGAACGCGCTCGTCGTCCTCGACATGGCCGGTAAAACCTACGAATCCGCACATGGACAAACCTTTCTTGCGCAGTTTCCTCAGCAAAATTCACGTATGTCCAAAATTGTATAACGAAGGGAGGGCCGCAACCCACCCTTCAATAAAACAGCGTTGTCAGAGTGAGGGGCGTGGAGTATCCACCAACGCTACTGTACAGATGCGCCTGCTTCGATAGCCGAAATGTTTCGGAGACGGTCTCCCACGTTGTGGGATAACCCACTTTTTTAAGATCAGTCACCAGATTATTGATAGATAACCCACAGCCGATGTTACGCAGGCAACACATTGCCACTTGGTTGGCGAGAGCGATCCCCGCGCGCGGATAACGATCGACAACGTCACGCGCCATCACATCACGCATGTCCAAGTTTAGCAACTTCTCTCCAATGAGGAGAAGTCTTACTTATTATCGCGCCGTGGATATCCAAATTTCATAGTAGATCGATATAGAGATCGGGGGCCAGCCAACCCAACAAGAGAAGAAACGGGATGGCGAGGAGGGCGAGGGCACCGAACACCGCATTCCTAAGCCAGCGCAGCCGCATCATGGCGAAAAAGAGCGCCAAGGCGACGAGCAGGCCCCAGCTCAGTCGCCTTATGATGACCTTGAGCTTCCCATCATTCATCGCCGCTCCCCTCCGGGCCGAATGCGCCGCACTTCTCCGCGAGGCGCAGGACCTCCAGCCCCACGGCGGTGAGTTCGTAGCTGTTGGCGAGCCTTCCGCCGCTGGCGTTTACGCGGAGCGTGACAACCATGATCCCGCGCTCGGCGAGTCCGCTGCACGCCGCCATGTCCGACTGGGCGCCCACCCCGACGGACATCGCCAGCTCCGCGAGGCTCGCCACCACGGGCGAGAACCGCAGCCCCGTCTCGGCGAGCGCGCGCGTGGCCACGGCCCGCAGCACGCGGCAATCGGTCTCGTTCACCCGGATCTCCGGCACCCCTATGTCCACGCGTCTCGTCATCCTCGCTCCTTCCCCAAGATGCGCAAAGAGGGGACCGCCCCTCTTTTACTCATCATTCAGCTGTGGCCACATACTCCGGGTCGAGCATGTCGTACAGGCGGTCAGCGGCGTCCTGCGCTCCGGGGTCGAGGTCGAGCTCGGGGCCGTCTTCGTCGTCCGATGCGGTATCGGGTTCCTCCCGGTGCAGCTGCATCTCCTCGAGGTCCTCTTGGATCTCCCGGGCGCGTTCGTGCTGAGCGGACCTAGCTGCGAACGACCCCACAGCGACAAGCAACGCGATACAGACGAGGACGCACGGGGGAATCTTCCGGGAGCGCTCCCTCTGCCTCTCGCCGATTAGCGCCTCGAGCCAGCGGCGGGTCTCCGATCCCCGCGGCGGGCCGATCAGCTCGAGCAGCCTTCCGAGCTTGCCGACCGGCGCGACTTTGACGCCCTTGGCCTGGAGGGTGTGGACGACCGTCAGGTCGAACCCCTCCATCTCCCACCAGGACCGGTCGTGCCCCCCAAGCACGAGGTGCCGGATCATGTCGTCCGCGTCATCGGCGTCCCACAGGCCTCCCTCCCATGTGAACCAGGCCAAATCAAGCTGAGGCGCCCCGTCGCACTCTCCGAGGAACCGGAGCCTGCCGAGCCGCAGCCGCTCGACCAGCGATGCGTCCTTGGCGTCATCCGGCATGCGCAGGCCGCGGAGAGCCCGGCGAGCTCTCCGGGCTCCTCGCAGAACACCATCTCCACCGCCAGGCGGTGCAGGAGCGCCCGGTCGAACTCCCAGCCGAGCGCCCAAAGATGCCCGGGCGGATTAACCTCCATGTACCGAATCGCGTCGCCAAGGCCTTTGGGACTGCCGAGCCATTCGAACCAATGGGCCATCTCGATGCGGAGGGGATCATCGGGGCCCCTGCCCTCAATGGACGCCTCCGGGAGTTCGCCCCACCGCTCCCCCGGGCAATCGGGGGTGTCGTCGATGAGCCGCTGGAGCGAAACGCGCACGCTCGGATCGACCTCCACCCCGACGTCATGAAAGTCGCCCTCCTCCAGCCCCGTCTCAAGGAACTTTGCACAACGGCTCCATGCCGGGGGCTCGAGCCCGTCCATGTAGTCGCGGGCCATTTTGACGCTGTCGGGGTCACCCACTACCAAATCCACGACCAAGGTGGTGACGGCCCTGTCGAAGTCGTGACTGATGACCCAGAACTCGTCGCACGGGCTCTCGGCAAGAAACGCGGCACTGTCTTCATAGGGCTCCCCCATAACCTCCTGGTACATGAGATTGCCCAGCCACGCGACCGCATCAACCCATAGGCTCGCCGGCGGGCAGTCGCGTGCCCCCGTGGCTCCCCCGGGCCCGTCTCGCCTCTCGTCCATGGGCAGCACCCCTTTCTCTCACGATGTGCAAAGAAGGGACCGTCCCTCTTTTGCACATCGGCCGTCAGACCTGGTCACAGTAGACGACGTATCGCCGGTAGTTCTCGTAGAGCGGATGGCACGTCACCAGGGTGAGCATGGTCCGCCCGGGCTGGATCTTCACAGCGTCGATGTCGGCGGGGTCGATGACCGCCGTGCCGGTCACGCGGTAGCCCAGCGTGCCCCATGGGGCGTCGACGAACACCTCGTCGCCCTCGACGAGGTTCACGATGTTGTTGAAGAATACGTTGGCGCGGTACCCGCGGTGCCCCGCCACTACGGCGTTGGCCGAGACCCCCTCGACCGCGCGCACGGGCAGGCTCGTCTGCGTGAGGTGCGCCGCGCCCACGTTCAGGTGCGCCTCGGTGGCACCCAGGTAGACCGGCATGTCGATGCCGGCGGCGGGCACGCGCAGGCGGGCGTAGACCTCGTCGGGCAGACCCCAGGAGGTCAGGTCGAACTCGGCTCGGTGTACTCCAGGCGTTGCGCAGGCCGCCTGGCCCGTCTCGTCAAGGGCGCGGTTGTATTCGTCGACAGCGTTGAGGAGATCCCGGTGCAGTGGCTCGTCCTCCGCGAGCTCGGCCACCGCGTCGTCGTGCCTGGCGAGGGCCTCGCCCATGCGCCACGAGGTGAGCGCGGCGTCGATGTGGGGCCACGCGAGCACGGCCAGCCCCGCGAGCACCATGAGCGCGGCGAGCAGCTTGAGCAGCGCGCCGCTG